>JAEEGF012104550.1_pt1 | contig 46055 bp, 39 predicted proteins | sample 9134171 | NCBI WGS metagenome assembly JAEEGF01 (sample SAMN16246542, study PRJNA631951) | gut metagenome | biome: gut microbiome; feature: rumen; material: AP-attached | host: Bos | place: Iran: Karaj | collected 2018-10
TCCCTTTGTTAATAAGGGTTTCAGAGCGATCTTTGATTTTTTGATTTGAAAATGACAGAGTAATTTTGCAGTCCAAAAACTGCATAATTATGAATGTCGGTAGCTATATTTTCTCCCAAGTCGTGGATTACATACCTCGATATCAGTTTGACAAACTCGTTGCCAAGTATCATGGAAACAGACATTCGAAGGGCTTGACCTGCTACAATCAGTTGTTGCACCTGCTGTTCGGCCAGATTACAGGCTGCGGCTCCCTGCGTGATATATGCCTGTGCCTTGAAGCACACAAGCCCATTCTCTATCACCTCGGCTTTCGGAACACTGTTACCCAGCCTTCGCTCTCCCGTGCCAACGAAAACCGCGACTATCGCATCTACGAAGGACTTGGGACGTTTCTCATCGGTATCGTCAGACCTTTGTACTCGAAGACTGCCATACCTGAGATAAACATGGATAACGTCCTGTATGCTTTGGACTCCACCACCATATCCACCAGCATCAAACTGGCCACATGGGCTTTGGGGAAATATAGCAAGGGAGGCGTGAAGATGCATACATTGCTTGACCTTCGCGGGAGCATCCCAGCCAACATCCACATTACGCATGGCAGATGGCACGACAGCAATGAGCTGGATGTCATTGAACCTGAGCCTTATGCCTTCTACATGATGGACAAGGCGTATGTGGATTTTGATGCTCTGTTCCGATTCCATCTGGCAGGTGCCTATTGGGTGACCAGACCGAAGGAGAACATGAAATACGAAATCCTCGGCTACAGGAAATTGTCAGATGCAGACAGGAATGCTGGTGTCACAGGTGACTTCACCATCCGTTTGACCACCAACTCGATTGCACTCTATCCTGAGCCGATACGGGCTGTCTGCGTCTATGATGAAGAAGCAGGGGAAGAAATCGTCTTCATCACGAATAACTTCGACATCAGTGCATCCGAGGTGGCCTGCCTATATAGACACAGGTGGGACATTGAAGTTTTCTTCAAATGGGTCAAGCAGAACATCGTCGTGAAAGCCCTGTGGGGCTACTCTGAGAATGCAGTGCGGACTCATCTTTGGGTGGCAGTCATCGCCTATCTGATTATAGCTAGAATCAAGGCTGACTACAAAAGCCCATACTCCATCACAGAGGTGGCTATGCTGATCAGAATCTCTGCGCTGGAGAAGATCACTCTAAGGGAACTCATCACCAAGCCACGTGACTCTGTCAATCTCAATCAATCTGTCAAAGAACTCACTCTATTTTGAATATTTATACCTAACGCGATTTTATCGCATCAGTAGTAATCTGCGAAAATAAAAAACCGCTGAACTGATTTGCTAACCCGATTACGGTGCTACTCTTTCATTTCAGCGGGAGGAAATCGTTTCCTTTCGTGCTGCAAAGATAAGCGTTTAATTTTGATTTTGCAAGGAAATCGCCAATTTTTTAAGTTTTTTGAGTAAAACCGACTATGACTGCAATGAAAAGTATGGCAGTTTCGGGTGTAAGTAATGCCTGTTTCGGTTGTAAGAGATAGGACTTTACCCTTATAAACCCCTATCCTTTACTGTCGTGGAAGGCATCCTTTACAGTGTTCTATAGAATGGAACCATGAGCGAATATTCAAACTCGTGGAGGACCTGAAGAAGAAATACTGGCTTTTTACCTACATCGGCGCCAATCAGGATGTGCTGGCTGTCGCCCGAGACATGGGTATTGACCATAGCTTGAACTTCATGTCCAGTGGCGAAGGTACAAGGGCGATGTTTGTGAAGGAAAAGCGCTCACGTAAAGCATTCTACGACAAACTTGGCAAAGGTGTTAGTTTCTCGCTTGCGAAAGAGGAACAATTCTTTGTCGATGAAAAAGGCGAGGGCGAGGATTCCCAGTCATAATTGTTGCATAAAAAAGAATCTCCGCCCAACCACGCGTTGAGCGGAGATTATCGTGAATGGATGGGGGATTACTGCTTGTCGAGCTCGGCGAGGTTCTTGGCAATCATCTCGTCGGTGACCGTGTAGTTCTGCAGGTCACCCTTGATGAAGGACTCGTAGGACGGCATGTCGATGAGTCCGTGGCCGGAGAGGTTGAAGAGGATGACTTTCTCCTCGCCTGTCTCCTTGCACTTCTTAGCCTCGCGGATGGTGGCTGCGATGGCGTGACAACTCTCGGGAGCAGGGATGATGCCCTCGGTGCGGGCGAAGAGCATACCTGCGTCGAAGGTCTCGAGCTGCGGGATGTCGACACCGTACATGTAGCCGTCCTTGATCAGCTGTGAGATGATCATACCGGCACCGTGGTAGCGCAGACCGCCAGCGTGGATGTTAGAGGGACGGAAATTGTGGCCTAAGGTGTACATCGGCAGCAGGGGGGTATAGCCGGCCTCGTCGCCGAAGTCATAGCGGAACTGGCCGCGGGTGAGCTTCGGACAGCTGTCGGGCTCGGCAGCGATGAACTCTATGTTCTTGCCCTCAAGGATCTTGTGACGCATGAAGGGGAAGGCGATGCCGCCGAAGTTGGAACCGCCGCCGAAGCAGGCAATCACCATGTCGGGATATTCGCCGGCCATCTCCATCTGCTTCTCGGCTTCAAGGCCGATGATGGTCTGGTGAAGGCCTACGTGGTTGAGCACGGAACCCAGCGTGTACTTACAGTTGGGAGTGGTGGTGGCCAGCTCGACAGCCTCGGAGATGGCTGTGCCCAGAGAACCGGAGTGGGTGGGGTCCTTCGTCAGGATGTCCTTACCGGCACGGGTGGACATGGAGGGAGAACCCTCAACAACGGCGCCGAAGGTGCGCATGATGCTGGAGCGGTAGGGCTTCTGCTGCATGGTGATCTTCACCTGATAGACGGCACAGTCGAGACCGTAGATCTTGGCGGCATAGGAGAGGGCGGCGCCCCACTGGCCGGCACCGGTCTCGGTAGTCACGTTGGTCGTGCCTTCCTGCTTGGCATAGTAGCACTGGGGCAGGGCGGAGTTGATCTTGTGGGAGCCGAGGGGGTTGGTTGACTCGTTCTTGAAGTAGATGTGGGCTGGTGTGCCGAGGGCCTCTTCGAGAGCGTAGGCGCGTACCAGCGGTGTGCTGCGGTAGTATTTGTACTTGTCGAGCACTTCCTCCGGGATGTCAATCCAGCGGTGCTCCGTGTCTAACTCCTGCACGCAGCATTCGCGGGGAAAGATGTGTGCCAGGTCGTCGACGCCAAGCGGCTGCTTTGTAGCCGGGTGGATGGGAGGCAGGGGCTTGTTGGGCATGTCTGCCTGGATGTTGTACCACTGTGTTGGGATCTCACTCTCTTGGAGGATGAATTTTTTCTGTTTAGCCATAAAAAAAAGATTTAGAATTAGGTAATTCCGTGTGCAAAGGTACAATATTATAATGAAAACGGAGTACTAAATAGGATATTTATATTTTTTTTGGAAACAAATATGAATAATTATAACCAATATCGGCCCCCATGTGGGCAGAGATTACTGTGTGAGACTCTCGAGGTACTCCTTCGGCTGGATGCCGAACTGTTTCTTGAAACAAGTGGAGAAATAGCGCGGATCGCGGAAGCCTACCTTGTAGGCGAGGTCGCTGACACGCTGGTTGGGATCTTCCTCTGCCATCCGCTTCGACTCCTTCAGGCGGATGTCGCGGATGAAGCCTGAAACGTTGAGGCCTGTGATGGAACGGAGTTTGTTGTAGATGGTTGACGAGCTGGCGCCCATGTCTGCCGCCAGGGACTCGCGGTCGTAGGTGTCGTCGTCGAGGTGGCTTAAGACGCACTCAAGCGCCTTGCTGAGGAAGATCTCGTCGGGCGACTTCGGGGCATCGGCCTTGATGCGGGTCTCGGCGGCACTCTTCTGACTGTATTCGCTCTGGATGCGCTTGCGGTTCTCGATGATGTTGTCGATGCGCAGCTTGAGGTCTCCGAGGCGGAAGGGCTTTGTCAGGAACTCGTCGGCGCCGGCGAGAAGGGCTTCCTGCTCGTCTTCCTCCTGGGTCTTGGCTGTCAGCAGGATGATGGGCAGATGGTTGTAGTTGGGATCGCTCTTGACGGCGGTGGTCAGCTCGTAGCCGTCCATCTCAGGCATCATCACGTCGGAGATAATGAGGTCGAGCTCTTTCTCGCGGATGATGTCGAGGGCCTCGAGGCCGTTCTTGGCTATATATATATGATAGGTGGCTTTCAGCAGCTGGCGCATGAGCATCAGCAACTCCACGTTGTCTTCGACGATGAGCAGCTTGTAGGTGTCTTCGTCGTACAGGTCCTTGTCGTCGTCATCGTTGTTGACATCCGGCACGAGGGCCTGGAAGTCGATGATGGCGTTCTTGGGGATGTTGACGTCGATCATGTGGCGTTCGTCAATCTGTTCAGGCAGGAACGCCTCTTTGTTGATGGGCAGGTTGACGATAAAGGTGGTGCCTTTTCCCACCTCGCTTTCGCAGCGGATGGTGCCGTGGTGCAGATAGACGAGATCGTGGGTCAGTGCCAGTCCGAGGCCGGTGCCGATGGTCTTATGGCGACGGTACTCGCCGTCGTGGAAGCGCTGGAACAGGTGTTTCATCTGCTCGGGAGGGATGCCGTCGCCAGTGTCGCTCACTTCAATCCTGATGTGGTCGTAGGTGTTGTTGGTCTGAACGCGCAGTACCACTTCTCCGTCCTCATTGGAGTATTTGGCTGCATTCGAGAGCAGATTGTAGATGATCTTATCGAGTTTGTCGGTGTCGATCCATCCCATCATGCTTGACGGCTGGCAGGAGATGGTGAATTTCTGACGTTTCTTGACCAGAAGCGGCTCAAGACACTCGGCTGTCTCATGGATATACCTCATCACGTCGCCCTGGGCAACGAGCAGTTTCAGCTCGCCGGCTTCCGACTTGTTGGTCTCCAGAATCTGCTGAAGCAGGCGCACCATACGTTGGATGTTGAGTTGCATGAGGTCGTAGTCGTGGGCAAATTTCGGTTCTTCGTCCCTTAATTTGTCTACGGAGGCGGATATAACAGTCAGCGGGGTGAGTAGTTCGTGGGTGATATTGGTGTAGATGGCGCTCATCTGCAGACGCCTGCGTAGTCTTTGGCTCCGCAGGTAGAGATTCCGACCTACGAAGGAGAATACGATGACGATTGCAAGTATTACAAAAACTAATAGAAAGCGTGCGGCCATGACTGTTATGGTTGTCAATCATCTGCAAAAATAGTGTTTTTTCTCGAAAAAGAGCACGAATCTCAAAAAAAAATGCATTTTTTGTACGCAAAACGTTTAAAATGCGTGATTTTACGTTTAAAAAGCGTGATTTCACGCATTTTAAACATTAAAAAACGATAAGTCAACATTACTTAGTGAAACTTGTTGTATTTTTGCATCAGAAAAAGATTTTAATGGTTAAGGTTTATGGTTGATTAATTTAGTTTTTTAAGTAAAGAAAAAGGCTCGTTGTGAAACGAGCCTTTTTCAATTTATTTAAGTAGTTCCTCAATCTGCTTCTCGATATTGGCGGTTTTCTCTGTCGGCTCAAAGCGGGCGACAACCTGACCTTTCTTGTTGATGAGGAACTTCGTGAAGTTCCATTTGATGTCGGCCTTCTCCTTATAGTCGGGATCGGCCTTGGAGAGCATGTCGTCGAGGATGTGGGCGATGGGGTGTTCCATGTCCCAGCCGGCGAAGCCCTTCTCCTGCTGGAGGAAGAGGAAGAGGGGATCGGCATCGTCGCCATTGACCTTGACCTTCTTGAAGCGCGGGAACTCGGTACCGAAATTCAGCTTGCAGAACTCATGGATGCTCTCGTCTGTGCCAGGGGCCTGCTGTCCGAACTGGTTGCAGGGGAAGTCGAGAATCTCGAAGCCCTGGGCATGGTACTTCTCGTAGAGTTTCTCCAGTTCGTCGTATTGCGGGGTGAATCCACACTTTGTTGCTGTATTGACAATCAGCAACACCTCGTTGGCGTATTCCTTCAGGGATACGTCCTTGCCTTTTCTGTCCTTGACAGTGAAGTCATAAACTGTTTTCATCTTATGTTTAAATTGTGATATGTTAAGTTCTCGGGTACAAATTTACATATTTTCCGCGTTATGACCAAATAAATGGGCAAAAAAAGTGCGCTTGGGCATATGCAACTACCCAAGCGCAATCTTTTTTTCTGAAGATGTATCTTTCGTCTTCCCTTACTTCTTGGCGGCCTTGCCATAGCGGCTCATGAACTTGTCGACGCGTCCAGCGGTGTCGACGAGCTTGCTCTTACCAGTGTAGAACGGGTGAGAGGTGCTGGAGATTTCTACTTTTACCACAGGGTAAGTTTCGCCTTCGAATTCTACGGTCTCTGTTGTTTTTGCAGTAGACTTCGTAAGGAACATATCGCCGTTGGACATGTCCTTGAACACGACGGGGCGATAGTTTTCAGGATGAATACCTTTTTTCATTTTGAGTTAAAAATATTAATTTATAAATAGATCAAATTCTCATATTGGGCTGCAAAGGTACGAAGATTTTTCGGATTACGCAAACTTTTCACTTCTTTTTTGTTTTTCCTTTGATAAAATGATGTCGTTTCGAAATATTTTTCTTAACTTTGTACCCACTAAAAGACCCTGACTATGATTATTATAGGAATCGCTGGCGGTTCTGGTTCGGGCAAGACCACCGTCGTGAAGCGTATTGCCAAGGTGCTGCCTCCCCATTGTGCGGCAGTCATTCCGTTGGACTCATATTATAATGACACCTCGGACCTGACGGAGGAAGAGCGCCGTAACATCAACTTCGACCATCCCGACGCCTTTGACTGGAAGTTGCTGACGGAGCAAATCAAGAAACTGAAGAATGGTGAGGCCATTGAGCAGCCCACTTATTCGTATGTGCTCTCCAACCGTTTGTCGGAAACGGTGCATGTGGAGCCGAAACCCGTGATTATCCTTGAGGGCATCATGACGCTGCACCATAAGAAGTTGCGCGACATGATGGACCTGAAAATCTTTGTGGATACCGACAGTGACGTGCGGCTGATCCGGAATATCCGCCGTGACGTGGTGGAGCGCGGACGTACCGTGGATATGGTGCTCGACCACTATGAGAACGACGTGAAACCCATGCATGAGCAGTTCATCGAGCCGACTAAGAAGTTTGCCGACCTTATTATTCCCTGGGGGCGTGAGAACAAGCGGGGCATTGACATCCTGAAGACATACATTGAGTTGTTCTCAAAGGAGGTCAAGGAAGAGATGAAACATGCGTAGTGAATAGCGAACAGTTGACAGTTGAGAGTCATCCTTTTGAGCCGTTTCTGCCTGAAGGCGCCAGAATGCTGATGCTGGGCACATTTCCTCCGTCAGAGAAACGGTGGTCGATGAAGTTCTATTATCCGAACTACATCAACGACATGTGGAGGATTTTCGGCTTGATCTTCTTCAACGACAAGGATCATTTCGTAGATGCCACATCCAAGACCTTCCGTCTGGATGAACTCATCCCGTTTCTCAAGGAACAGGGTATAGCCCTCTTTGATACGGCCACGCGTATCCGCCGTACTACCGGCACAGCCTCAGACAAAGACCTTGAGGTTGTGGAGGAGACAGACCTCTGCGCCATGCTCCGTAAACTGCCGGAATGCCGGGTGGTGATCACAGCGGGACAGCTGGCCACGGACATCGCCAGCAGGCAGTTTGGCATAGAAGGTCCTGGGGTAGGGGATTATACGGCGTTCGAGCTCGACGGGCGCAAACTGCGTCTGTATCGTATGCCCAGTTCTTCGAGGGCATATCCTATGAAAATAGAACGTAAGGCTGCGTTTTACTCCTCAGTCTTAGGTTCAGGAAGCGTATAGTCGCTTTCCGACGCCGTGACTTCTTCTGCTTCAGTGACTTCTTCTGCTTCAGACGAAGCTATCTCTTCAGCGACGGCTATCTCCTGAGCCTTAGCGTATTTCCGCTTGTCGGAGTAGAACTTCAGTGAGTTGATCATCTCCGTCACACCGTAGAGTAACGTACACCAGCCGAGAATCAGCATGGCGACACTTGCGGGATCCATCGGACGGAGCATGACGTAGATACCAGTGATGAGGATAATGGAGGGGAATATCCAGTAGCCGAAGCCTATCTTGCCGTATTTCCTGGCATTGACAAGGTTCATGTACTGGTTGATGGCTCCCAGAATGAGCATACCGCCGATGATATACATCAGGGCGGTGATGAAGATGTTGGGCGTCAGAGCGAGGATGGCTCCGAGAATGATGCTTCCCACGCCAACAATCGGGAAGGTCGGACGCTCTCCTGCCACCACGTTTCCTTCGGCATCGGTGATTTTGTATTCAGACGCATTCCTTCTGGCATTGATATATACCACCAGTGAGATGATACCTGAAAGGAAGAACAGCACACCTATGGCAACGGTGAGCCATGTGACAGTGTTGTCAGGATACTTGATCAGCAGGATACCAACGGCAATGGCGCTGATGGCGCGGAAAACGGAACTCTGAAATATCTTCATAATGGTTGTTTGCTCATATTTACGCTGCAAAAATACAAAAAAAGCCTCAGATTACACAGATAATCACAGATTATTTTTAATTTTGCACCAAATTAATGTGAATGAGTACCATATTATTTCTTGTAAGGCACGGAGAAACGGTTGATAATGCCAATCAGACCATGCAGGGTCAGACACAGGGAGAACTCAACGAGCGTGGTATCCTTCAGGCTCAGGAACTCAGTGAGGAGTGGAAGGACAGGGAGATAGACGTCATTGTGTCCAGCGACTTGAAACGTGCTGTTGATACAGCGGCTATCGTAGCGGCTCCTCATGGTCTGGAGGTCGTGAAGACGCCGCTGTTGAGGGAACGCGACTGGGGCGACTTCACCGGACGGTATATCCCCGACCTGAAGAACGAACCGTTTCCCGATAATGTGGAATCATTGGAAAACCTTCTTTCCAGGGCGGGCGAATTCATCACCTATGTCAGAGAGACATTCCCAGGAAAGAAGGTGTTGGCCGTAGGACATGGCATTATCAACAAAGCCATACAGGCCGTATATTATCACAAGTCAATGAGAGAAATTCAAAAGATGTCGAATGCGGAAGTCAGAGAACTGTTGCTCTGATTCTACCTGCGACCTCCGTGACCTCCGCCGCTGTGTCCACCACCGCTGTGCCCACCACCGCTGTGACCGCCGCTGAAACTTCCGCCGCTGCGTGATCCACTGCTGTGAGAACCACCGCCAAAGCTTCCGCCGCTGCGCGATCCACTGCTATGAGAACCACCGCTGAAGCTTCCACCGCTGCGAGAGCCTCCGCTAAAGCTGCTGCTACGTGAACCGCCACGAGGGCTGCTGTTGTAGGAACCACTGTTACGTGAACTGCCGCGATCTATGCTGCGGTTGTTACGCTCAATCGTCCTGTTGCCGCGCTCTATCGTACGATTGTTGCGCTCGATGGTACGGTTCTGGCGCTCTATGGTCCTGTTACCACGCTCAATAGTACGGTTGTTACGCTCTATGGCACGGTTGCCACGATCCATGCTGCGATTTCCATGCTCCATCCTGTGACCATCTCTGTTGCCAGCCGTCACCCGGGTAGAGCTGTGGCGGTTGCCACGGAAGTCACCGCGATTCATGCGGTCGTGCATGCCGAAGTGCTCTCTGCCGTTGCCACGGAAGTGGTTGCTGTGGCCGTGATAGTATCCGCGACCGCCCACCCTGTGCCAGGCGTGACCTCCATGATAGGTGGAATAGAAGTGAGGACGTCCGAAGTATAAGTAGCTGCGGTGCGGGTAGCGGGCATAGATGCCGAAGTGCCAGTAGCCAGCATCCCAATACAGTGGACGATAGAAATAAGAGGCTGCCAGGTAGGCGTTCCATTGCCAGTCGAGCAGGATATAGCTCAGGTCGAGGTTGCGGCGCTCCCAGTACAGACCGAACACATCGTCGCGGCTGGTGACACCCATCAGGTAGTCGAGGTTGATCTCGTAGGCTGCCTCATACTGCTCATCAGTCAGATTAAGCTCATAGGCCATCTTATCGGTCAGGAACAATGCCTCGTTACGGGCCTGCTCATAACTCATAGCGTTTGCAGAGACTGATGCTGTCAGCATCATCATCAGTGCGAAAATCATCTTCTTCATACTCGTAACTTTTAAAGGGTTTTACAATTGAATTTTCTTTTCTACGTTGCAAAGGAACAACAAAAAACGCTCCTACGCAAAGGATTTTCCCTAATCGGGCAGGGGAAAATCCCTAAATTGTAATTATGTCTCGGATTATTTTTGTAATTTTGCAGCCAAATATTATATATTATGGTGTCAAGGAATCAAATTGACAAAGGAAAAAGACGTTTTATCGCTCTTTTCTTCATCATGGCAGGATGGCTGTTACCTGCACAGGGACAGGAGCGCTCGCTGTTCGACAGTCTGGCCTATCGTGCAGAGATGCAGGCTACGGTGGGAGGCGGTGATCATAACCCGCTATGGCTGAATGCCAACAAGTACGGTCTTAGTTCGCTGAAGACGACGAACGGCTATCTGCGGGGATCCATTGAGCGTCCGCTGGCGTTAGACAATGGCCGTAAGTGGGGCATCGGCTACGGGCTGGATGCTGCTGTTGCCGCAGGTTTTACCAGTACACTTGTCGTGCAGCAGGCATACGTTGAGGGGCGCTGGTTGAAGGGAACGCTCACTATCGGAGCCAAAGAGCAGCCGATGGAGTTGAAGAATCAGGAGTTGAGTTCCGGTTCCCAGACCTTTGGTATCAATGCCCGTCCCATTCCACAGGTGCGTCTGGCACTGCCTGACTACTGGACGATTCCCCATACCAGGAATTGGCTGTCGCTGAAGGGTCACATAGCCTATGGCAAGACTACCGATGATAGCTGGCAGAAGGATTTTACCAATCAGCATCATAAATATACCGAAGGTATGCTCTATCACTCCAAGGCGGGGTACTTGAAGATCGGTAATCCCGAGGAAGTGTTGTTCTCAATAGAATTGGGAGGAGAGCTCGCCACTCAGTTTGGAGGAGATTGTTACCGTTTCCATTCAGATGGCACTCCCGACGATGTTGTTCATCAGGAGGGAGGTGTCAAAGGCATGTTGAGAGCCTTTGTACCAGGAGGAAAAGATACTGTTGACGATGACTATACTGGTGGCGCAGGAAACAGTCTGGGCAGTTGGGTGGCGCGTTTTAATTTCGATACAGAGGAATGGGGATTCAGCTTCTATGTCGACCATTTCTTTGAAGACCATTCGTCCATGTTATTCATGGACTATGATGGATATGGTGAAGGCTCCGAGTGGAATGAAAAGAAGGACCGCCGTTATTTCCTGTATGCTTTGAAGGATATCCAGTTGGGAATCGAGATACGTTTTCTGGATGCCCCTTGGTTAAATAGATTCGTATTGGAATATCTCGGTTCCAAATACCAGAGCGGTCCAGTGTACCATGATCACGATGAGGTCATCTCAGATCATCTGGGCGGACAAGATAATTATTATAATCACAGTCTTTATACAGGTTGGCAGCATTGGGGGCAGGTCATCGGTAATCCTCTCTTCCTGTCACCTTTATATAATAGTGACGGGTCGATAGAGGTGAAGAACAATCGTAGCACGGCCTTCCATATCGGATTCAGCGGTGACCCCGTCCCTGGTTTCCATTATCGTTTACTTGGAACCTATCTGAAAGGCTATGGTACTTACGATACACCTTACTCCGAACCACGCAAAACAATCTCTCTGCTTGCCGAAGCTGACTATTCTTTCGCAAACACTTCCAAATTCAAGGGTTGGAGCTTGAGAGGTGCTTTAGGCATGGACTTCGGAGAACTCATGGGTGATAACTATGGCGTGCAATTAACAATTGCCAAGAACGGTATACTTAAAGGAAAGAAGAAATGAGAAAGATAATTTGTGTACTGGCACTCAGCATGCTGCTTGTATCCTGTGAATTAGAGACCTCAGGAAACAAACAACTGGATGGCTATTGGCAGATGAGCCAAGTGGACACTTTGGCTACCGGAGGCATTACAGATACGCGTGAGGCCCTTATATACTGGGGAATCCAAGGCAAGCTGCTTCAGATCCGTTTCTCAGAAAACGGGAAGTATCTGGGAGAGGGCTTGTTGTTCAGGTTTGAAAGGGGTGCCTATACCCTGAACTTATCGTCTCCTGTCCTTCACCATCTGTATGAGACGGATGAACCAATAGACGATGTGGAGATCCTGAAACCCTACGGCATATATGACTTAGAGGAAGTTTTCTCCATCGAGGAATTGAATGATGATAGAATGGTGCTGTTCAACGACGAACTTCGTCTGCACTTCCGAAGGTATTAGAATTCTATTTATTGAGCTGCGTCCAACTCTGCGTCCAACTCTTCGTAGATGGAGTTTTTGCTCTTGAACTCTGGCACGATCTGCTTCATTTTCTTAACGGTGGCCATCTTGTCGTAATGCTCGCAGATGGTGTAGAGATCATCAATCTTCTTGCAGATGCAGTGGTAGTCGTATTCTCTTACCTTTGCAATCCTAATTTTCTTATGGAACGATGGTATGGTGGTCTCTTCAGCGTCCAGCAGTTCCTCAAAGAGTTTCTCTCCCTGACGCAGACCCGTGTATTTTATCTCCACACCCTTTGCACCACTGAGTTGAATCATGCGCTTTGCCAGGTCATCAATCTTTACGGCCTTGCCCATGTCGAACACGAATATCTCTCCACCGTTGCCCTTCGTGCCAGCCTCCAACACGAGTTTGCAGGCCTCGGGAATCAGCATGAAGTAGCGAATGATCTCTGGATGAGTCACCGTCACGGGACCGCCGTTCTTTATCTGTTCCCTGAATAATGGGATGACCGAACCGTTGGATCCTAAAACATTTCCGAAGCGAGTGGTAACGAACTGTGTCACACCCTTCACCACGCCGCTCTTGATAGCCTTGTCGAGACTCTGCACGTAGATCTCACAGATACGCTTCGAGCAACCCATCACGTTCGAGGGGTTCACGGCCTTGTCGGTGGAGATCATCACAAACTTCTTTACGCCGTACTTCACTGCAAAGTCAGCTAACACGCGCGTACCATATATATTATTATATACGCTCTCTTCAGGATTATCCTCCAACATCGGTACATGTTTGTAGGCCGCTGCATGGAACACGTAGTCGGGTCTGTACTCTCGGAACAGAGATTCTAAATGCTTCTGGTGACAGATGCTTGCCACCAACACCTCCGCGTTAACGTTGGGCCATTGCTTTTCCATCACCAGTCGGAGGTCGTGTTGAGGCGTCTCTGCCTGGTCTATTAGTATGAGTTTCCCAGGATTGAATTTGCATACCTGCTGTACGATCTCCTGTCCGATGCTACCTGCAGAACCAGTGATCATGATGCATTTGCCCGTCAGTTGCTCACCTACCGACTTCATGTCTATGACAATCTCCTGTCTCGGCAACAGGTCCTCGATGCTGACCTCTTTCAGTTGTGGCGAGGCTCCTCCAATGACCTTATCCCACTCCTGTGCCTCCTGGGTGAGGTAGATGTGAATGCCGGCATTGATCAGTTTGTCGAGAAGTGCCTCGTTCTGTAGGAATGACTCCTTACGGTAGGGGGACACGATCAGGGCCTCAATACCCTCGTCGGCCATCGTCTGTAGTAAGGTCTCATCCAGCCTGTGCACTCTCACACCCATCAGTATCTTGTCTTCTACGTTCTTGTCGTCGGAGATGAAACCCTTCAGGTCGAACCTTGCGGGATTCTCGTTCCTGATATGCTTGGCAATGGCAATACCGCCGTTCTTCACGCCGTAGATATATGCGTATTTCGAGTGGATGCCCTTTAGCGTGACGTCGTAGATGGTCTTCACGCCGATACGTACCAGCCAGAGCAGGAACGTGGCGAGGATGGTGGCTACCAGTATTTGTATGGGTGTCAGGTAGGAGTATATCTCATGCCCGCATAGCAGGAAATGTGCTATCTCCGACAGCGCCAGACCCCAAAGTGTAGCATAACCCACCTTCTTCAGATCCACGAATGATGAGTAGCGCAGTATGCCTGAATAGGTTCGGAAGATGCGGAAGCCGATGATGTAGAACACCAGATATGTGAGAATGCAGAGCGTCAGCCGCTCAATGACGTAAAGTGCATCCTTTCCGCTGTTGAACTGCTGATAAATGAAGAGGAAAGAGCCATATACGATGGTGCAGTCCATGAGGAAGATGCCCCAGAAGGGTAGCGACTTCTTGTTGAAGTACCAGTTGATGAGTTTGTTGAAGATGCTGATGCTGGCAATGCTCTTCAGTGTCAGGAAGATGATCTTGAAGTACTCCGTCAGGCTCTTGTTCTGGATATACTTCATGTTCAGCTTCAGCTTGTTGGGCATGACCTGCTCCACATACACACGGTCTGGATCCTCGGCATCGCCCAGCAGCTCGTTCTCGTTCACATACTCTATGGAGGCGTAGTCGGTGATGCCAGGCTTCACGTCAAGTACCTTCCGCTGCTCGTCAGTATACAATTCGACGTATTTTCTCACCTCGGGTCTTGGTCCCACCATACTCATGTCACCCTTCAGCACGTTGAGCAGCTGGGGCAGTTCGTCGAGTTTATATTTCCTGATGAAGTGCCCGATGCGGGTGATGCGGCTGTCGTGTTCACCTATGGTAATGAGGCCTTCGCTCTCAGAATCAGTGCGCATGGAACGGAACTTGTACAGTCCGAAGGGCTTGCCGCCCAATCCGATACGCTCTTGGATAAAGAAGCCCGGGCCTTTGCTGGTGAGTCTGATCAGCACATACAGAATCAGGAATAGTGGCGAGAGAACCACCAGTCCCATTGCAGAAAAGAGTATGTCGAATAGTCTGATCAAGCTACTATTTCTTTAAAGTTCGAGAGAATATAGTCAACCTCCTCGTCAGTCAGTTTTGTATGTAAGGGTAACGTGATCTCGTTCTTGAACTGGTTATAGGCATTGGGGAAGTCTTTGATGTCGAAGCCCAGACGCTTGTAGGCCGTCATCATCGGCAGCGGCTTGAAGTGCACGTTACAGACAATGCCGCGACGGGCCATCTCAGTAATCACCTCGTTGCGCTGGTCTGAATCCTTGCCTAAGAGGCGCACCTGATAAAGATGGCCTGATGAAGTGTACTCATCAGTATAATGGTTGCGCACCTGTACGTTCAGACCTTTCAGGGCCTCGTCGTAACGTCCTATCAACTCCCGCCTGCGGGCCAGCATCTGCGGATACCGCTTCATCTGCACGAGTCCGATGGCTGCGGTGAGATCTGTCATATTGCTCTTGTAGGCAGGGGTCAGCACATCGTACTCCCAGGCGCCCAATTGTGTCTTCGCCAGTGCATCCTTACTCTGTCCGTGCAGCGAGTTCAACTGGAACTGCTTATAGAGCCACTCGTCGTCGATGCCCTTGATGGGCAACCAGGTCAGTGCGCCACCTTCTGCTGTGGTGAAATTCTTCACAGCGTGGAACGAGAACGACGTGAAGTCGCTGACGGCACCAATCATCTTATCGTGCCACTTGGCACCAAAGGCGTGGGCAGCATCGTCAACGACAATCACCCTTCCGATGGCCTCCTGCAACTCATTGTTCGGACGGAATAAACCCCGTTTGCTCTCTACGGCCGCCATAACCTTCGTATAGTCGCATGGCACACCGCCCAGATCTACGGGAATCACCACCTTGGTTCTCTCCGTGATGGCGTCGGCCAGCTTGTCGTAGTCCATCTCATAAGAGTCGGGTTGTGTGTCGACCATCACTAATGTGGCACCCACATGACACACTGGACTGGCAGATGCCGTGTATGTGTAGGCTGAAGTGATTACCTCGTCACCAGGGCCGATACCGAGGATGCGGAGAATCGACTCCAGGCAGGCAGTGGCCGAACTCTGGCAGACCGCCTTTGCCGTCTGACAGTAGTCTGCTATCTGTCTCTCAAATTCCTTGGTCCGAGGGCCTGTAGTAATCCACCCTGAGAGCAGTGCGCGACTGACCTCCTGAGCTTCTTGTTCCGTAATGTCTGGGGGAGAGAAAGATATATTCATAGGCTATCTGTTTGATTTTACGTCGTATGTCCCGTTGCCAAGCACCTTGAAGATACCTTTCAGGTAGCCGAAGCCGTAACTCAGATGGATGTTCAGGAATACGTAGGGCATGAGGGGCATGACGGCAAACTTTCTGGCTCTGATAGCTCCCATTCCTCCAACCACAATCCCGATGAACAGGTAGAGCAGCAGCAAGGCTGAGTAGATGTACAGGACCGTCATGGAGAAGCAGCTGGCGATAGCTCCGAAGACAAGTCCGAGGAGGAATCCCAGCGGGAAGAACTGCCGGATGGTGGCCGGTGAGCCCAATTTCTTATTCACTAATGGTTTGTAGAGGCCATACTGATAATACATGTGACGCATCTTCCTGATGGAGTCACGAGCCGTGTAGTTGATAATCACCTGTGGGATGAGGAAGATCTTGCCGCCGAGGTTCTGCAACCGTCCGTTGAACTCATCGTCCTGATTGCGCACCAGGTCGGTGTCGAATTGTCCGGTCTTCTCAAACACTTCGCGCTTGTAGCAGCCGAAGGGAACGGTGTCGGTCTCCATGATCCTTGATGCCCCGATCTTGTGCATCGAGCCACCTACGCCGAAAGGATGGCTTGAGGCCAGCGCGATGGCGTGACATACCGCCGTATCCTTCGCTGGCTGGGTGTTCCACACACCGCCAACGTTGTCGGCATTCAGTTCATAGAGATATCTCACGAGCTCAGAGATATAGTTCGTGGGGTAGGTGCAATGCCCGTCAATGCGCATGATCACCTCGCCTGTAGCCACCTCCAGACCCTTGTTCAGGGCGTATGGCACAACGCGCTCGGGATTGTCAAGAAGCTTGATAAATGCGTGTTTCTTTGCGTATTTTCTGACGATGTCAGCCGTATGGTCAGAACTCCTTCCGTCGATAAAGAGCACCTCCAATTTGTTCTTCGGATAGTCTTGCTCCAATATCGACATGATACACCCCTCAATGAACTTCTCTTCATTGAACAGGGGGCATATGACTGATACAGTTCGAACGTTCATTTAAGCTTAAAACGAAATAATTTCCAAATTAGTGTGCAAAGGTACTACATTTTTTTGTACTTTAGCACAAAAATCAAAAGAAAAGAATAAAAACGGGCTATTTTACGAGATTTGACATGCTTTCTTCTTGATAGCATACCATGTGATGAGGGAGAGGACCCCCTGAAGGAGAGATACTCCGAAATAGGCCCATGCGAACTGTGTGAGGGTGGTGGACAGCATGAAACTGATGACCATCGCCAGAATGCATATGCCGAGGATGATGGCGTTGTAAGGTATGACGCTGACGGCATCGATGGTATTGCGATAGAGCATATAGGCTGCCTGTGGCAGGATGGCAAGTGCCATGATGCGCGTGAGGTCGGTGGTTACCACATAGTCGCTGGAAAAGAGCAGGGTTGTCATGAACTCCGTGAAGATGTAGAGTACGACGATGAAGAACAGGGCACTGCCTACGTAAATCAGTAGCAGGTGCTGGATGAGTCGGTTGGCGGACTTCATCTCGTTTTTGGCAATGGCTTTTGATACGTATGGTAACAGGAGGATGCCCATAAAGGAGAATAGGGGCGTGATCATGGTGACGAAGGTAATGCCGATGGAGAAATAGGCCGTGTCTTGTAATCCCATCACATTGCTGATGTAGATGAGTGGGAAGGCTGCCAGTGAGAACTGGAAGAAATCTGCCACCAGACGGCCAGAGGAGTATTTTACTATAGTAAGAAGATGAGGCGTAAGGCGAGAAGGCGAAAAGGAAAAACGGAAGAGCTGGCTGCGCTTCTGCCAGAGTTCCCTGCCCAGGTAGTAGACTACGAGCAGGAAGGTGATGATGAGCCACGATACAAACACATTACTGACGGTGAGCACTGGCAGTAGGACAAGGGGAACGATGATCGCCAGCTGCATGGCCAGCTGGGAACCGTTAAACCATTTGAAATGCCCGATGCCGCGATAATAGGCAAAGGCATATTGGGCCATAGCGAGTATAAATGCATAGGCGAGGGCCACCAAGAGCAGGCTCATGTTCTCTGACTGTCCGATGACAATCTCTTGCATCTGGCTGGAGAAGATTAAGCAGACGGCAAAAACCACGATCGACACTCCTATTATATATATGATGGAGGCCATGAGCAGAGGGGCTATACGACGTGGGGGTGTGCCGTTGCGGTAGAGTGGTATGTAGCGCGGCAGGGCAATACCCACTCCGGCCAGCATGACGAAGGAAAGCACCTGTACGGAGCGCTTGATGACGTTGTATTGTCCGAAATCGTCAATGCTCAGGCGGCTGGCCAGCAACTTGTTGATGGCGAAGGAGCAGAGCATGATCAATATCTGGAGGGAGAATGTCCAGATGACGTCGCGACCCATTCCCGAGTTGAACTTCTCTTTGATCATCTTCAGCATGGCGCCTCCTTTGTTTGAACGATATGAAACAGTATAAACACCAGGGCGAACATGGCCAGGTAGGTGGTGTAGGCGTAAAATGAGGCCGAGAACGACCATAGGAGGAAGGCGAAGATAGCCACGAGAACCATCTGGTTGAAATAAACTGAACGATGGGCGATGACTGCCTTGAGCGACATGTTGGCTAAGACACCCATGACGAACATAAAGACCATAGCCCCTGCCTCGCCAAAATCCTCGACCAACGGTCGGAAGATGGTAAAGGTGTTGGAGATGCCGAAAAATCCGTTTTTGCCAACGTTATTAAACTCAGGGTATATGCCTTGTACGCGTTCCTCGATACCCAACAGATTCGAAATGCCCAGGAAGGTGTGGCTGCCCCAGGTGAGTTCCGTAGGCTGGTACGATGTGAACCAGAAGTCCACGTTGTGCATGTGTCCTAAAGCGTAGGACACGAATTTCTGGCTGATCTCGAGGATGGTCTTCTGACTGACCTCGCCCGTGCGGAACACCATCGAGATGAAGAGCGTTCCCAGGAAACCTGCGATGATCAGCACAAAACGCAGGATAATCTTTCCCTTGAGACGGATGGGCAGCCCGTAGGTATAGGAGCAGACGATATAGGCCGCGAAGAAGAGGATGAACGAGGCGATCATTCCCATCTTCAGCGATTGTGTCAGGGCGATGAAGGTACAGGGGATGAGTGTGATGACACAGAGAACCTTGTTCCACTTGCTCACAAGACGGTAGCAGAGTCCGCCGATGACGGGTGCAGCGTAGGAGAAGATCAGGAAAAACTGGTTGACGATGTTCGATGCCTCGGCTCCCGCATAGCGGTCTTCAGAGATGCCTTTGTTCATCTCGAGCACCTCGCGCATGTCGAGCAGTGCCCGCAGGCTGAAGCCGTGAAGGATGATGGAGTAGAGGGGGTTGACCATGGCTCCTGCCAGCAGGATGAGCAACAGGGGCGTCACCCACTTCTTCCTGAGCTGTATCTGGATGCCTGAGGGCTCAGGACGGTAGAAGTAGTCGCTGAAAATGGTTCCGCAGACGAAGAAGATGACGCCTGCGATGACGAATGCGCAGCCCGTGAAGCGAAGGTCGATATAGTTCTGCAGCAGCAGTGTGGATATGCCAAAGAAGATCCACAACGCAGCGAAGATACCCGCAGGCTCCAGCCTGAGGATATACCTCCGTGACAGTATTAGGAGGATGATGAGGAGTGCGCAGAACAGATAGACCATGCAGTCTCTAAGGCGGTAAGAGGACTATCGTTTGTTGCGCTCACGTACGAAGATGCAGCAGGCGGGGATGAAGAGCCCCATGAGCAGGGCACCGAAGAGGACGGTCGACTTGACGGGAGAGGTCTGCTTCTTGACGCCAACTGGCGGCGTGAGCACGCGGACATCGGTCTTCAGGGCCTTCGACATACGGGCCTCTTCCCGCTTCTGCAGCAGGAAGATGTAGATCTCGTTGAGCACCTTCCAGTCGCGCTCGTCGCCAAGGCCGCCGATGTATTTCTTGGGTGCTGAGGCCAACAGCTGCTTACCTTCGTTCTCCTTTTCCATGACACCCTTCAACTGTTCCTTCAACTGTTTGATGGCATTCTCTGCTGAGGCCAGCACAGCGTCGTGCATAGCCGAGAGCTGCTGGTCGAAATCTTTCACCAGAGGACTCTCCTTGCTCGAACTGGCAATAATCCTACTGCGTTGCAACTGTACGTTGTTATAGGCCTGAACCTGTTCGCCCAGTCCGCCTTCCTTCTCTGTAATGAGCAGAGCGGGCAGCAGTTCGTCTTTCTTCGACTCGTCGCGCAGATAGTCGCGGATGGACTCTACCATGTAGAGACGGCTTTTCAGTTCCATCTGGGCCTTCGAGATGTTCTGGGCACCTTCGGCATAGGCCTTGGCCATCACCTCGAGGTCAGGCATCATGGTCTTGCTCTTATAGTCTGCCACGCGCTGGTCGAGGTTTTTCAGCTCACCCTCCAGTGAGGCGAGGCGCTCCAGAACGTATTGCTCTGAGATGGCTGTCTGGGCGTCCTTGTCATCGTTAGCCTCCTTGCGGTATTCGGCAATGATGGCATTGATGATGTCTGTGGCACGCTGCTTCGACTTGTCCTTGCACTTGATGTCGATGATCGAGGCGTCGCGGCTGCTGACAACCATTGCGAGTGCCTGCTTCTTCAGATACTCCACTACGGCCATGGGCTCCGAGCGGGTGACGGTGATAGTCACCTCCTCGTCCTTCATCTTGCCGAGATAGGGCGTGGCCTTGATCTCGATGTCGCCGACAGGACTCTTCAGCGTCTGGCCCACACGGCCGGTGATTTCGTCAGCGTATTTGTCATCGTTCTTCTTCAGTTTGTACACCTTCAGTTCACCGTTCTTCTTCAGGTCGAGTTTCATGCGGACATCGTCTTCCTCAGTGATGTTCTTGAAGGTGACGGTGATGGGCAGCGACTCGCCGTAGAGATCCTTGTTGCGGATGCCCTTGATGGTGTAGTTCATGTCGAGGTCCAGCTGATGAACCACATTGAGCAACAGCCAGGGCGACTGAAAAGCGTAGAGTTCGTTGTAGACGTTCGAGGCGCCGAAACTCATGCCTACCAGTCCTCCGATATCAGCCAGACCGCCTAACTGTCCCATGAGTCCGCCCATGCCTCCCTCGTCTCTGACGAGAATCTGGGCTTTCTTGGTGTATTTGGGAGGGGTGACCACCAGATAGGCGATGGCCAGCAACAGGAACGTGGCAACGGAAACGGCAAACCACTTCCACTTGTTGAGGCAGAGCCGTATAAACTCACTGAAGGTAAATGTTTCTTTCATACGCTGGTTGTTATTTTTTTTCTGTTTTCAATTGTCAAAGTTCAATCTCATAGTGTGCGATAAGGGCCTGCAGCTGGGTATCGTTCTCACCTCCGAAACGGTTTGTAGCCGTCAGACGGTCTTTGGTGAGGTACTGCCGCAACAGGTCTGTATGGTAATAGGAGATATGTGAATCGACGAGAATCCGCTTCTCTGCCTGACTCCGCAGTCCCATGATATAAAGCCAGATGTCGTCGGCCTTAGGACATAGGGTTGTGAAGACAGCCTCGTTGGTCACCTCTTCGTCGAAGACATGGCTGGGATAGAACACGCCTCCCACACCCAATGGGAAGAGTTTCGTACTGTCATATTGGAAACTGGCCGCCATATGGTGGTATTCGGGCCATGCATCGTAGGTGGCCATTTGGCAGTTCTCCGACACAGGCACTTTCGCAAAGGCCGTAATGATGGCCTGCGGATGTTGGCAGTGGGCTTCTAAGAACTCCTTGACGAAGTTCTTGCTGTAATATAGGTCATCATCAGCCGTGATGATGTGTTTGTCGGGGAATGCCGAAAGCGAATGAATGATCTTGGTATAGGGCCCGATATCCTTTCCGAAGCGTACCTCCAAGCCGTAGTTGCACAGGAAACGGAGATCGTCGGGTAGATTCTGGCTGTTAAACTCCTCCTCATTGAGCCACAGCACGACGCGTTCAGGGCGTACGGTCTGACGCAACAGCGAGTACACGGTATAGACGGCACTTCTCCTGACACGCTTGCCGTAGCTCGTGAGTGACAGGATGATAGAATTGTTCTGCTGCGATGAGAGTTTGATGGATTTCCGCAGACGGATGTCATACAATACCCTTAGCTTCATGAGATTCCCCATGAAAGCATCTTTCAAGATTCCGAGTTTGTTACTGAGATATGACATACCTTGGCGGTTATCGGTAGGCCATGCTTACTTAAACACGAGCACAGCCACTGTAGTGAGTACGGAGATGGCCGAGAGCCAGAACGACGCCTTGGTAATCTCACTGGCATTGGCCGTAGACTGACGCTTCTGGTAGCTGTTGGGCTCCACATAGATGACGTCGTTCTGCTGCAGATAGTAGGCAGGCGATGCCATCAGCGCTTTGTGGTCGAGCAGATCCAGGACGTAGATCTTCTGCTGGTTGCCGTCAGTGCGTATCACTTTCACGTTCTGGCGCATACCAGTGATTTTCATGTCGCTGGCCATGCTCAGTCCCTGCAACAGGTTCACCCTGTCATTTTCAAACTTATAGAAGCCGGGCTTGTCCACGTCACCCATCACGGAGAATCCCAGGTTCAGGTATTCCACTGTCACGACAGCATCGGTGGCAGTGTGCCTCTCCTGAAGTGTCTGCTTCAGATGGGCGGCCAGCTCACTGCGCGTGAGTCCTGCTGCCTTCACCTTTCCGATAAGTGGGAAGTCGATATATCCCTCCGGATCGATGGTATAGCCGGAGGTGCCTCGGCTCTGGGTGAGAGCCTGCTGCTCCTGATAGCCTATGATTTGTGAGGAAACGGGCATATTCAGCACGTTGTTCAGTTCTACGGACTTGGTGTTGACGATGATTGACAGTTTGTCTGTAGGCTTCAGCACGATGCCTTTGACATCAGTCAGTGTGACGGTCTCGCCGTCTTGTACGTCAGGGAAGTAGGTAATGTTTTTGGGTGTGGTACAGGATGCCAGCAAGAGCGCCGAACAGCCTGCGAAAATCCAGTTTTTTATCTTCATATAGTTTGCAATTATCTTAAATAATAACGTACGCGTAGTGCCATTTATTTTAAAAGCGGGTGCAAAAGTACGAAATTTATCCCAATTTTATGCATCTGGCGTGAAAAATTCCCCAAAATATTTGTTTTTTTCCGCGCTTATTCCTATCTTTGCACCGAAAAACGTCAGCGGATGCTTTTTTGCTAGTACTTTTTCGATACTTGGGGTTGACTGGATTTGACAGCGGGTTGAGATGGTACGTAAGCACGCGGAGGCTTCTTGGTTCCCTCCATAATCTGAGCTGAGGAAAAATTAATTGGCGAAACACGTTACGCTCTCGCTGCCTAATCGAAGCATAGTAGATGCAGGCTCAATTCGACTACCAGGTAGTTGAACGAGACGTCGCTCCGAGGATGTTGTTCCGAATCCAGAGATTCAGCGGCGCAGGTTAAATCGGAAATAGTCCCATCGGGCTCCGACGGTGGGATGAGATTTAGGAGCTAAGGCATCAATTGGTGGTCCAGGTCTTGTTGCTGCTCGAAAACCAAAGTCTGGAATAAGCGTGTAGAAAGCGTATGGTTTCCCTGTTTGGACGAGGGTTCGACTCCCTCCAGCTCCACAAAGCCTGACCGCGAGGGGAGGGCGTTAACTTTAAAACTATGTAATATGAGAAGCAAGAATCAATGCCGTCTTGTGGCTGTTCTGTGTGTTGGATGGATGCTCCTTGGTGGGGTGTCGTGTGAGAAAATGAATCTGGACGATGCTGGTGACGCTCAGCCGGCAAATGTCGTGCTCCATGTGGGAAGCATCGAGCAGATACCCTTTCCCGTGGCCACGAGGGCTACGATCGAAGAACTCTGTTCCCGCCTCTGTTTCCATGTCTACGGCGATGATGGCATCAGGGTCGACTATGTCAACCAGAAGATCGACGATGCAAATTTCGGAAGTGCCTCGTTCCTGCTCGACAAGGGCCATTATTATCTGGTGGTTGTAGGCCATAGTGGTTCGGGTAATCCCAGTTTCAGTGCCAACGAGAAAGTGACGATATCAGGTAGCAATCTGGGCGATACGTTCTGGTGCTGTTCGGACTTCCAGGTCGAGGACGAGCGGGTCGACCTGAACCTTCAGCTGAAGCGTATCGTCTCGCTGCTGAGGTTCATCCCTACCGTCACGCCGCCAGCCGATCTGGACCATATCGTGTTCAAGTATAAAGGCAGCAAGGGCACGTTCAACGGTCTGACGGGTTATGGCAGCACCACCGCCTCCCAGACGGTCAATGTGAGTGCCAGCAGCAACGACAGCCAGTATGAGTTCTATCTGATACCTCGGAGCGATGATGATATGATCGATGTCTCCATGATGGCCTACGACAGTCAGATCCAGGGCTTGGGAGGCTGCAGCATCGACGAAGTGCCACTGAAGCGCAACAGCATCACCGTCTGTCGGGGTAACCTCTTCGACGGCGGCAACAGGTCTGCCTCCGTGTTTGTCACCTTGTCTGTCGACAACTCGTGGGGCGAGAATCTGCAAGTCAGTTTTTAGGCTCGAAGGTCGTGGTGCTCGAAAAATCCCAAATAAAATTTGGATTTTTGCTCACTTAATCGTACCTTTGCAGCCGATATGGATAAAAGAGAGACCAACGACGTGTTGCGCCGTAACGTGGAGCTGCTGTCGAAAATCGGAGAGAAAGAGGCGGGCATGATGCCGGCCGTCGAAGCCCCATTGCCATCAGTGGAGCAGGTGAAGCAGATTGTGACGCTCGTCAAGAGCATCATCTTTCCCGACTATTTCCACAAGCGGCAGCCCGATGAGGCCATCCGCTCGTATTACATTGGCGTCCACATGGAGGAGCTGACCACGCTGCTCATCAAGCAGATCGCCCACGGACTCCAGTTCTGTGAGGACTGCGAGCAGATGCGCACGAAGGCTCAGGTCTATGGCGAGGCTGAGCGGCTGGCGGTGCAGTTCATCGACACGCTGCCCGAGATCAAGCGTCTGCTCTATACCGACGTGGAGGCCATGTTCGACGCCGATCCTGCCGCCAGGAACTACGGCGAGGTCATCTTCTGCTATCCCGTCATGAACACGATGACCCACTACCGCATCGCCCATCGTCTGCATGAACTGGGCGTGCCCGTCATCCCACGCATTATCACCGAGCTGGCCCATTCCAAGACTGGTATCGACATCCATCCGGGTGCACAAATAGGCGAGTATTTCGCCATCGACCACGGCACGGGCGTCGTCATTGGCGAGACTTCCATCATCGGCAACCACGTCACGCTCTATCAGGGCGTCACCCTTGGTGCCAAGAGTTTCAAGTACGACGAGCAGGGCAACATGCTCAACATCCCCCGTCACCCGATTCTCGAGGACAACGTGACCGTCTATTCCAACGCCTCCATTCTCGGCCGCATCACCATCGGCCACCACTCCACCATCGGCGGTAACATCTGGCTCACGCACTCCGTGCCAGCCTATTCCCGCATCCTCCAGTCGAAGGCCATCGACGCTGGCTTCCAGGACGGCGCAGGCATATAAAGAGGGGTGTGTCATTGTGTCACACCCACTTCTCCATAAACACTGTTCACTCTCGCGGCGGGCAGTAATTTCTCAAGGAGAGAGCGGCAACATCTCTCCATTTAATCAGCAAGCAGGCTATCCGTGAGCGCGTCATTCTCTCTTTGTTTTTTTGATATGCTTTTTAGCCAGGGGACTTACTCAGTTACTCACATACTCACTTAGGACAAGAACATTCTGCATTTTAGTCATGTAAAAACATTACTTATTATATATATTGTAATATATATAATAAGTATAATATAATTCAACTTGAATTATACCTATAGAGACCATTCTCTAACCTAAAGGTATAATGTGTAGCATTGACTTTTGAACTATAAATACTTTCCTGTCCTATGTGAGTAACTGAGTAAGTGAGTAACTGAGTAACTTGTGAGCGAGATCGTCATGTGCGGGTTCCTCTTCATCAAACGCCTTGTTCCGAGGTGGCGCCCATCGTAAATGTACCGCCTTCCACGCGAACCATCTTGAAACTGACATCATTGACTGTGAACTTCTCCAAACTCTCTTCGCCCGGCAATTCCTCTTGTCATGAAGTAATCAGCATGAAAGCTGCCAAGATGGTGAATATTGAGAATAAACTTTTCATTGCTTTTACTTGATCTTCTTATTACCATTAACTATATAGATATCTTTGGGTAACTGCTGCCAGACGGAATTGAAGCCGTGCTGGGTGGTACGAGCCACTTGCAGACCGCCGAGGGTATATATAGTCAACTCTTGGGCATCGTCTGTCGAGAATATGATGTCAAGCATATCCGTCGAGCCGTTGTCATAGTTGACCTCAACAATATTCTGGAACCTTTTCCACCCTGCGGTATTCTGGTAAGCAGACTTTTTGCCTGTAGGAACCTGCAGAGACGCACTATTATAAACGCTGGTTGGGAAGACGCCGTCATCAATGGCAAACGGATTCTCTATCCATGAAGTGATCTGAGTGAGGCTATAGCATTGGAAAAATGCGTTTTTACCTATGGACGTGACACTGCCAGGAATGGTGACTGAGGTCAGACCGCCGCATTTGCTGAACGCTCCTTCGCCGATGGTTGTCACACCGTTTGGAATGTCAATGGTTATCAGGCCTATACAATAATAAAAAGCTGCATCGCCAATCATGATCACACTATTTGGAATGGTAACAGACGTCATATCAATACACCCTTCGAATGCACTTGTTGCAATGGAAGTAACAGTGTAATTATCACCATTATAAGATGTCTGACTTGGTATCACAACATCACCTAAATATTCCGAATCTTTTGAAACAACAGAAACAGTATTATTCTCACCTATTTTATAACGTATACCATTGTCCTCAAATTCATAACCTATCAGTTCCGCCTCAACTATATTTGTGAACTTCTTCCATCCTGCCGTAGATTGATAGGCAGACTTTTTACCAGGAGAGACAACCAATGTGGCTGAACTATAAATATCCTTGTCTGAGCATTCAAAAATATCATCACTTATTACAAATGGATTCTCTATTTCTGTAACAATAGTGGTTATGCTTCTGCAATTATAGAAAGCGCTACTTCCAATTGATGTCACGCTGTTGGGTAAGGTTAGAGAGGTCAAGCCAAAGCAAGCAGCGAAAGCGTTATGTCCAATTGAAGTCACGCTGTTGGGTAATGTTAGAGAGGTTAAGCCAAAGCAAGTAGCAAAAGCAAAATTTCCAATTGATGTTATGCTGCTGGGTAAGTTTAGAGAGTTTAAGCTATAGCAACCACTGAAAGCTTGTGCTCCAATGAATGTCACGCTGTTGGGGATGGTTATAGATGTTAGACCGCTACAGTTCTGGAATGTACCACTTCCAATTGATGTCACGCTGTTGGGGATGGTTATAGATGTTAGACCGCTACAGTCCTGGAATGTACCACTTCCAATTGATGTCACGCTGTTGGGGATGGTTATAGATGTTAGACCGCTACAGTTCTGGAATGCGACACTTCCAATTGATGTCACGCTGTTGGGGATGGTGACGGAGGTCAGGCCTTCGCAACCACCGAAAGCATCACTTGCAATCCCTAACGTTCCATCCTTTATAGTAATGTGGGTATTAGCAGGCATCCCTCCTTTGTATTTATAGACAACCTTACCTGCATATATTAATCCTTCAGGCTGGTTATCATACCATGCTGTATCATCGAAAGCTTCATATCCGATGGATGTCACACTGTTGGGAATGGTGATTGAAGTCAGGCTGCTGCAGCCATAAAATGCATAATCGCCGATGGATGTCAAGCTATTGGGAATGGTGACGGAGGTCGGACCTTTACAACTCCTAAAAGCTCTAGCGCCGATGGATGTCACATTATATGTCTTATCGTTGAATTTGACTTTCTCGGGTATAGTTATATCACCTTTATATTCTATATCACCCTTTTCAACGGAAACATTATTTCCATTAATCTCATAATAGATGCCTCCAGATTCAAAGTCATAGGCATAAGTTGATATGCTTACAAATAAAGCGAGCATACTTAGACAGCGTGTAATAATATAATCCTTCATACAATAATAACACTTTCTTGACTACATGAGGTTTTATAAAAAAGAAGTATGTAATTTATTTCTATTATTCAAATTTATTTGCATATTTTGACTTATAACATCTCTGGAAATGTTGTAACTCAAAGGGCAAGGCGCAAGCCGAGGTTGAAGTTCCCGAAGCCTGGCGATTGCGAGATGAAGTTCCTTCTCGACACACGGCAGTAACTCGCGTTGCCGAACCAATTGCCACCACGGTTCACGCGGTAAGAGCCACTGCTTGGGCCTGTAGGATTAGTCTGACTACTGCTGCTATAGCTGCCATACCTGTCCTGGCACCATTCCCACACATTGCCACTCATGTCATAAAGGCCTAATTCATTTGCCTGTTTAGTGGCCACATTTTGAGTGCCGAAACCTGTGTTTCCACTTGATTGAGATGGGATATTATCCCAATACCACGCCACATCACCGATGGTATTGCTGCCGGCATACTTGTAACCTAGACTCTTATTGCCACCACGGGCTGCGTACTCCCACTCAGCCTCTGTCGGCAGACGGAAGTTCTGGCCAGTCAGCGTGTTCAACTTACTAATAAACTCCTGACAACCATCCCAACTGACAGACTCTACAGGTTTTTTTGCTCCGCTAAAGTATGAAGGATTGTAGAACATAACTGCCTGCCACAGTTCTTGAGTTACCTCTGTCTCGCCAATATAGTAGGTGCTAAGGGTGACACGGTGGGTTGGTTTCTCATCACTATCAACATCGCTACCTTGTTCCGATGTGCCGCCCATCGTAAATGTTCCGCCCTCCACGCGAATCATTTTGAAGCTGATGTCATTGACTGTGAACATCTCCGAACTCTCGTCCTCAGGCGTGGCATTTGCCTGAGAGATGGCGAGGCGCAAGCCGTAGCTGACGTACGCGTTGCTTGGCGAGTCGTTGAACCGGTGCGACACACGGCAGCCCGCCGCGTAGTTTCTCCAACTGCCACCACGGTACACACGGGTAGAGCCTGAAGATGGACCCGTTGGATTCGTCTGACTACTACTGCTATATCTTCCATACCAGTCTTGGCAAAATTCCTCGACATTGCCACTCATGTCATACAGTCCTAACTCATTGGCGGCCTTCGTGGCAACATCGTGAGTCTGACTATTGCTATTATCTGCATACCACGCCACATCACCGATGGTATTGCTGCCAGCATACTTATAACCTCGGCTCTTTGTGCCGCCACGGGCCGCGAACTCCCACTCAGCTTCTGTCGGCAGCCGGAAGTTCTGGCCAGTCAGTGAGTTCAACTGACGAATAAACTCCTGACAGTCATCCCAGCTAACACGCTCCACAGGCTTCCGACTTCCACTGAAGTATGAAGGATTACTGCCCATCACGGCCCGCCACAATTCCTGAGTCACCTCGGTCTCGCCAATATAGTAGGTGCTGAGAGTGACACTGTGCGTTGGTTTCTCAGAACCTTCCGCATCGCTACCTTGTTCTGACGTTCCTCCCATCGTAAATGAGCCACCATCCACACAAATCATCTTAAAACTGACTCCATTGACTGTGAACGTCTCTGAATTCTTGTCTTCAGGCTTGTTCACTTGGAGTTCTGAAACACCCCAAAAGTAGTTGTTATAATTCGGCGTTTTCGTTTTACTAAGCTTGAAGTTTTGGATGTTCCCTTGATCATCATAGATTTTTCCGACAAAACGGTCGCCATAATTCAGTTTATAATCACGGATCACCAAACTTGAATTATTTTCGACGAAAAGGATATAAATGACATTATTATTGACATGCCACTTAATGTGGTAGGCGACATAGTTCCAAGGGGCGTCACTGTAATGGTCTACCCAGTAGCCATAGCCATTTGTGGAAGTCAAAGGATCATCAATAAAAGTCAATTCCGTTTCGTAGGAATAATATGATTTCCCATTCCAATATAATAATGAAATATTCATGCTTCCAGCCCAAGTACCTTTAAGACTTTCCATGCTTTCACCACCTGAAACACCTTCATTATCAATATCATCATCACTATCACCGCCGCAAGCAGTAAAACTCAACGCTGCAACCATCATCGCAAGCATCATAACTATCGTATGTTTTATTTTCATTTTTCTCAATCCTTGTTTAGTAATACAGCGTTCCATGTACCTTGTTATATCAATATATTACTCTATTTCCCCTTACACCAAACAATCATTCCTCGTTCACAACCAATGTTATTTCACATGTCTGAAAATCTATTTCCCAATTTCCTTTAAGATGACTTTCCCATTTGTACTTCTTAGCTTTCTCGTCCCACCATTTATGGAATTTGATATTTGTTTCTCCCATGTCCTTAACCAACTTTTCGTAAAGCTCATTATTATCAGCAGTAACAATCTTTGCCAATTCTATCAAGCCGTTCTTTCTTTCAAATAGAACCAGAATCTCATCACGCTCTTCTGGGGTCACTTGCCCTACAGTCTTTCTTATTTCCATTTGTTTACAATGATTAAAGGGTCTAAATAATCTATATCCTTAATCTCATGCGAAGGTGTTAATTGAAAACCTTTCTCCCGCAACTTGAGTTGTAGTGATCGGGATGCATTCCGTTCCAAATGAGCAACTACACATTGTTGATGCGATGGAGTATTACAATCAAGAGTCAGGCGATTGTTCATCCAAACACATCTTCTACAATGATAGGCATCGCAATTTCTGCATATAGGAGCATGGTCTACTCGGAACAGTTGGGGGTTCTTAATTAGAAGGCCATGCTTTATATCACCACAATCATTTCTGGGATCTTCGTAATAGAAAGATGGACAGAGATAAAAATGTCCATTTGGAGCAAGTGTTACATTGTTAACACCAGCGTTGCAGTTGTTCATTTCGCCTAACATGATGCGGTCTGTCAATATATTAATCTGGGGTGTCTTTCCTGACAGAAACAAACCATAGAGGTAATCAACATAATCACTCAGTAAGGCTTTATAAGAGTCAATCTCATTATCAGAGAATTTCTCAACGTCAGTTAGGGTGATAATTAATCTTTCAGCTGTCTTTGACAAAGTCAAGATGTTTTGAAAATATGTCTTCAGTTCATCACAGCTTGCTCGTATGATGCAGACAGATCCATTTGCCACATTAGGAACTTCCTTTTTCCATTCCGTCAATACAAATACATCTGCATCGTCATGCTGACATTGTGGTTTAATATTGGTATGGTCTATAATATCTATCACTTCTAAATATTCTTCAGGCATCTTATAATCTGGATATACAAATTGCACGTTCAGATTCATTTTCATAGCCCATACGATACCGGCTCTTAAGTCTTCAAGGCTTATGAGTCTCCGTTCCTGTACATTATCGTAATAACAGTACGAAACACTTGTATTGTCTAATAATATAATAAGATGTGTCAGCATATCGTCAGCAGACTACTTCTTTGGTTTTTAATTTCCGCCTTTCATACTCATTGCGCCCGTCTTCCAATTCCAATTTGCGGAACAATTTGTTCCAGTAATAATTGTTCGCTCGGACACGGGCCTTGTGCATCTTGCATATAGCCGTTGCTCGCTGATAGATGGTATGTGTATCGGCAGCATCATAGTTCTCACCTTGACACCATGCACAACCACTGGCTACGTCGCAATTAAGACACTCCTCTTTGCTTTGTGTCGTACGGTCTAGAGCCAAGAACGGGCGCAACTTATTCTGGTCAATCCCTTCTCTTACATTACCGATAATCCATGCTGGCTTACTTCTTAAAGAGTAAGCAGCGAAGCGTGTACAGGGATAGAAATTACCAGAAGCATCTATGGCTAACATCTTTCCTGCGCCACACCAGTTCCCATTGTCCTGAATTGGATCCAGAGGTTTCCCAATATTCTCAGTAAAGAAGGAACATACATAATCACGGTATAAATCCATATCAATAATAGCATCGGCCAGTTCTATTAATTGTTCCTCAAACATCGTGTCATCACCCTCCTTCCATACGTTCTCAAACACACAGTTAATATTAACCTCTTTAATACCGAGGCTATACAGATGAAGCACACTTTCTTTGATATAAGGAATATCTGCAGATGCTATGGTTACTTTCGTTCCTCCATCAGGGAATTGTTTCAACCAAAGCGGTATGTTTTTAACGACATCATCATAGGAACCTCTTTCGTTTCCCGTTCTATGGGGAGCACCTTGTTCCGTTTCTGGAGTTTTCCAGATACGATTTAAGTCATGCTTCCTCTTTGTGCCGTCTATAGTGATACCAATACTTAAGTGCTTATAATTCTTCTCTATAAATTGCTGCACTTTCTCTGTATGATAGTTTATACCATTTGTAGAAATTGAAAAGCGATACGAGTCAAACCAATGGTGGCTTTTGCCGTACATCTGGACTTTAAGATAGTCGCATATCTTATCAATGAGTTCAATCTCGAGAAAAGGCTCTCCACCAATAAATTCCCAGATTACACTTTCATCATGAAAATCGTTTTCATGATCAAGAATATAATCAATAGCCTGCTTTGCTGTTTCCCAGGACATACGTTCATTGGCATTTTTTCCAACCAAGTAACAATATTTACAAGCCAGTTGGCAGTCTTTCGTTACGATGAATGTGATGGACTTTGCTAAGCCCAATCTCCACCCTCTGTTCTCCTCTTTAATCAGCGTCATAATCTAGCAATCTAACCCGTATTTTCCGCTCTGATGAACCGTAACAACTTTTATTACATGTGCCGATACATGTCCCACTGCATTTAGAACCACAATTGTTATCACATGATCCTTCACAGTAACCTAAACATGAAGAATCGCAACTGTCATTACATGAATTTTTACATCCACCTAAACATGAGCTATAACATGACGTAGTACACTTATCTTTACATGAGTTATAACAACTTGAAGAACAACCAGACTGGTTATTCCCTGAAGAACTGTTATTTTTTCCTGAACATGATTTGTAGCATGTTCCACTACAGTCTGTGCATTTTCCTGCCACTTCTTCATCTTTTCCACATGATGACAACAACACAGGGCCAAAAGCTATGCCCCCCAATATTGGCAATACTTTTTTTGCTGCCAATCTAAAAAAATCACGCCTGGTCAGAATATCCTTATTTTTGTTTCCTTGGTTATTCATAACTCAACTTTTCTATATTATTATTAAGATCTACTAATTGGGCAAAATTGGGTTCGCATGGAAAACAAATGCAGTATTGTATTAAACAATGAGATCGCGGATACAATAGCAAAAAAGAGGGTTATAAAGAAATATAGCCCCCCACAATCACAATGAAGATTAGAATACGTTATAAACGATGGAAGTACAGACATTACCAAAGTGACCAAAAGAGATAAGCATGTCAACGCAAACGATGCAGAAATAACATGAAACGGATGCATGCCATCATCTGCCTTTTCATTTAGCCTTTTGAGAATTATACCCTGAACCCCATATAAGATCGCATAGCCCGACATTACAAATCCTAAGAGATCTGGAACGACATCTGTTACTTTCTCATAAAAGGAGACTGTATTAATTATATATCCATATTGTATATAAAGGAATAGGACTATCACAGTTACTACAAGAACAATACCCCAGAATCCTATTCCATTAAGACGTAGGACATCATATAATACTCTTAAAAAACATTTCTTCCGATTACTTCCCATTTCTGTGTATTGCTTCCATGTTAGACAACAAAGCGGATATTGACCTAAAGACATCTGCCAACTCTGCATTTTTCTCATTGATGTAATAGCCAGACATTTTGTCCATAATCGACTTTGCATGTGACAAGGCATTTTTCTCATCCTTAGACAATTCCTCATACACACTTTTCATTACGTTTTCATTAAAATCTATCATAATACCCAATTCTCTAGTTTCCAGGCTCAAGAAAACTCTCTAATCTTAAATGGAAACATAACAAAACAGAAGTGTGAGCCTATCGCTAATCCTAGAGATAGGCCTTGGACTGCCTGAACAAACAGATTAGAAACAGCTCACACCCTTGTATGACGATAGGATATACCTATTCGATCATAATCAAGGGAAGTGCGCCATAACTTCTCCATTTTGTTCTGATGAGTGTCCAAGTTCATCTCTCTGGAGAAAGCCAAACGCTTCCTATGTCATGTCTGCGACGGATTATCCGCCACGAGTGCAAAGATAAGAATAATTTAGCAAAAGCGCACCATGTGAGCTGTTATTTTTTGTAAAAATAATTCTTTTTTCTTAATTTCAGTCACTTCGTATTGAAATTTTCTTCATAAATCGCCATTATTTGTCCGTATGACACTTATTTCGAGGGCAAAGTCAGTGCAAACCGAGTGCAGAAAGCTTGTTTTTAAGCAAAGGCACAGTCTGGCTTCACGGATTCGAAACTCATGCCACATCTTTTCATAACGGGCTTTACCTTGCACCTCTCTCGCTTATGGCATTTTTTCAAAACATTACACTTTTTCGAATAACAATCTTAAAATCAGCCTTTTAGATCAAGTGTAGGTTGTTTCAAATCTTACACTGCCATCACTCGAGGTAAAACAAGTTGTTTTTACTGTTGTAGTAAGCGTCCTCTACAATGCCAGAAGGCATCTTAACGATACAAAAACAAGTTGTTTTACTGAAATAACCGTCGCTTATTGAGAAATAAGGTAACCTTGTCAGCGCTTAACCATTCCTTATGGAAAAAACACGCGACATCACACTGATTCTTCTGCATAAGTCACACGTGAAGTCATACAAGTTTATGCTGGAGGAGCAAGCCGATATCTACGGCTTCATCCTGTACGACATGGGAGTGAGGTTCAAGTAAAAAAGAAGAGGGTATAAACCCTCTTCTTATTGGACTTTATTTGCCTCTGACGAAGCGTCTGGGCTTTTCGACTGCTGTGGAATCGGAAGTGCCTTCACCACGAGTGCGGGAATAATAGTAGTCATCGTACCATGAGCTATAGCCCCAGCGGTTGTAACTACTCCAGTTAGGCGACGAGGTGTGGACGAGGTCGAAGTCGACATAGTGCCCGTGGTCATAGAGTGTGCCTACAAAACGGTTATCGTTCAAACGGTAGTCGGAAATACTCAGCGACGTTTTCTCTTCGACGAAGTAGATATATATGACGCGATTATTGACTTTCCACTCGATATGGTTGGCAATATAATCCCAAGGGGCGTCGCTGTAATAGTCCACCCATTTACCATAGCCACTGGCCAAGGTGTAGGGGTCACCTTCGAAAGTAATCACTGTGTAGGTGGAATTGTAGGAGCGACCTCCATAGGAGGTGGAGATATACATGTCTCCTCTCCAGGTACCTTCGAGGGTGTACGCAATCTCAGCATCTTCGCAGGAAACGAACGAGACAGCTGCTATAGCTATGATAGCCATCGTCAGAATGTTGTAAATGTACTTCTTCATAATTGTAACGTTTTGAAATGGTTTGATGGTGCAAAATTAAGCGTTTAGTCCGTGTCGGGCAAGTGAATTATCCTATTCATGGGTAGGGATTTCCCTATTCTTGTTTCTTCTTTCCGAAGTCGGGGTCGATCTTCAGGGTGGCTGAGACAATGTAGGTGAGTGAGCAGGCCGCTATCACGATGAGGAAGAACGTGGGATAGCCAACGCTCTCCTGCAGTGCGCCGGCAAAGAGGCCGGGTATCATCATCGACAGGGCCATGAAGGCGGTGCAGAGGGCATAGTGGGCCGTCTTGTGCTCGCCCTGACTATAATAAATGAGGTATAGCATGTAGGCCGAAAAACCGAAGCCGTAGCCGAACTGCTCGATGAAGACGCAGACGTTGACGATGATCAGGCTTTCGGGCAGGGCATAGGAGAGATAGACATAGACGAGGTCGGGCAGGGTGATGGCTATCACCATGGGCCACAGCCAGTGCTTCAGACCGTCGCGACTGGCGGCGATGCCTCCGAGGATGCCTCCGAGGGTGAGGCCAATGACGCCCACAGTGCCCTGTACGAGGCCGTATTCGGCGGGTGAGAGTCCGAGGCCGCCCTTGGCGGTGGCGTCGATGAGGAAGAGAGCGCTGACCTTTGCCAGCAGTCCTTCAGGCATGCGGTAGAAGAGCATGAAGCAGATGCCAGCCCACACCTGCGGCTTCTGGAAGAAGGTCTTCAGCGTGTGCCAGAACTCGTGCATGATGGAGGGAGAGGTCTGTTCCCGTGAATCCTCCTTGGGTCGTGGCAGAATGTAGTGGTGCCAGAGCCAGAAGGCGATGAAGAGTCCGGCCATGCCGTAGAACGTGATGCTCCAGGAATATTTGATGTTGCGGGTAACCACCTCGAGATTGCCTGCCAGCATCACGAGCAGACCCTGTCCGACGATGGTGGCTATGCGGTAGAACGTGCTTCGGATGCCCACGAAATAGGCCTGCTCGTGCTGACGGAGTCCGAGCATGTAGAAGCCGTCGGCAGCGATGTCGTGGGTGGCGCTGGAGAAGGCCATCAGCCAGAAGAAGGCGAGTGAGCCTTGCAGCCAGTATGGCCCTGGGATGGTGAAGGCCACACCGCCGAGGGCTGCGCCGATGAGCAGCTGCATGGTGACAATCCACCAGCGCTTGGTCTTGATGATGTCGATGAAGGGGCTCCACAGGGGTTTGATAACCCACGGCAGATAGAGCCACGAGGTGTAGAGCGTGATGTCGGTGTTTGACAGGCCGAGGCGCTTGTACATGATGAGCGAGATGGTCATCACGGCCACGTAGGGCAGGCCTTCAGCGAAATACAAAGTGGGCACCCAGGCCCAAGGAGATTTTTTCATTAACTTTGAACTTTGAGTTTTGAACTTTGAACTTTATGATTACTCATACAACTTCTGTATTTCGGCGTGGCGGTAATAGAATAGCAGTATTTCGTCGTAGGTCTTGCCCTGCTCGCCCATGACGGCAGCGCCAATCTGACAGAGGCCTACACCGTGACCCCAGCCACGTCCGTGCAGGCGGAAACTGCCCGTGAGCTTCTCCACATCGAAGGCAGAGGAGAGCAGGTGGGTCTCGCTCAGGGCACGGCGAATCTCGAGCTCCTTGCCGATGGTGAACGTCTTCTTCGTGCCTACTATCTTGAGTTTCCAGATGCGGCCGCTCTTGCCTCGCTCCAGAGGGATGAGGTCGGTGATCAGGCCGAAGTCGTCTTTCAGTTTGCGGTTGACGAGTTCGGAGAGTTCTGCCTGGGTGTATTCCACCGTCCAGCGGTAGAAATCGGGCGTCTCCTGATCATAGTCCTTCATCACTTGTGAGAGGATATGGCTGTCGTGGGTGTCGCAGTAGGGATCGCGGATACTGATGAGATAGGGCTTGGGTGTGTCTTCCCAGCAGTATTGGAACTCCTCGGTTACTCCGCCACAACATTTCGAGAAGCGTGCGTCGCAGATGTCGTTGCCGTAGGTGAGCACTTGTCCGCGCGTCTCGCTGATGGCCTCCTCTGCCTTCCCGCCGCTTTCCTTGGGAATGCCCTGGTAGCGCTGGCAGTGGTCGTCGGCGCAGACGTCGAATATGGCATGGTCCTCACGATCGTGCCAGCGGATGAGCTCATCGTCTTTCCTCGTGAAGGAGAAGAAACTGTCTTGTCCGCTTTCAAGTTTGTGGCGCTTGTCCATCTGTGCCAGCAGCCAGGAGCGGCTGATGACGGCATGGGCCTTCAGGAACTCGAGGGAGGCGGTGGGTGACATCTCGCTGGAGATGACACTCGTCAGGTAGCGCTCTGCAGGGAGTTCATTGATGGCTACAATCTTGTCGGCTTCTACGACGAAGCGCAGGGAACCCTCGTACTCCAGTGTCTGCTGACGCTCCCAGTGGAAATCTACGCCGATGGTGACGTCGTTGAGTGAGAACGTGGCGTCATCGGCCTGTGGCGTGAAGGTGAGCTCACGATACTGTGTGCCGCTCCAGAGTATGCCGCCCTCGGAGAAGGCAACCGTCTGCACGCCTGTGATGACTTCGCCTTTGGCGATATAGGGTTTGTTGAGTACGAACGAGATTTTCTCGGCTGTGATGAGTCCTACAGAGACGGTAGGCTCCTTCTTAGTTGAGAGTTGAGAGCTGAGAGTTGAGAGTTTCTCGGAGGAAGCCTTGAGACGGCTGACAACCTGTTGCAGCTGGTCTTTTGTCAGCGCCACTTCATGGAGGATGCCGAGGGCTTTCTCAGGCGTGAGACGCTCGAAGTCTTCCTGGCGTGGAGTGATGATGAGTCCCGCCATGTCGAGGGCACCTGGGGAGATGATGAACTGCGCGTCGCCCTCGGCATAATAGCAGTCGGGACGGTGCTTGCGACGGGGGAATACCACTGAGAGGTAGTCATCGTCGCGTCGCCAGCTGACGATGTTCAGCATCGGCTCCTCGTCGTCGTCCTGCATCGGCAGGGCTTCGTAGAGACGGCGGAAGAGTTGTTCGTCGCCATATTGCGAACGGCTACGGATGAGCAGGGCCGGACAGGGGTATTCCTCGATGACGGAGATGTCCTCGCCGTCGTTGAGGCTGTATATCTGTGTCAGATTACGACTCAGTCGCTGCCAGGACAACTGCAAGGGCAGCCGTCCGCTGGTGCCTGCCTGGAAATGGGCGTGGTCAGGGGCGGAGGCGCCACATTTGGGACCATTGTAGAACACCATCATCTCTGGGTACTCGTCAAGCAGCTTGTGGATCTCACCGTAGTAGTTGAGGACACGCTGCGGCTCGTGCCTGACACAGGGGATGGTAAAGTGACAGGGCAGGATGGGGTAGGGGTTGACGAGCAGATCGAACTGACTGTCGACGGCTTTCTTCGTCTGCTCCTTCGGACGGTTCTGCTCACAGAGGAAACAGGGACGCTCGGCGACCACCTTCTTGTCGATGCTGGCGCCTGTGGACACCATGCGGGCGGGGTTCCACTGTACGAGAACGGACGAGGCGCCGACGGCTAACTCTCGCGTACGAACGTTACGCAAGTCGTGATAGCGGTTGCGGGCATCGTCCCATTTCTCCAACTGACGGTTGAAGAACCGTTGCAGTGGCGAATCGTTCATCAGTTCCTGCTTACCCTGAAGCATCTGCTGACGAGCCAGGATCTCGAGCGTGCGCAGACGGTCCTTATAGAGGTTGTTGGCATTCACACGATCGATGCTCAGCGCAGCGTCGCTATTGCCTCCCCATCGGCGGCAGAGATACAGTTCGCTGAAAATGCGGCCGATGCGGTAGTGGCGCGAGAAGATGAGTCCCAGGGCGTAATCTTCGCCGTAGGAGGTGTTGGGGAATCCTATCTGTCTCAACAAGGGCGTGAAGAAAGCACGTGGAGCGCCAAGACCGTTGATGCGGAGGGCGTTGTTAGGCCCGTTGTCGTCTGTCCACTCGGCGTGGTCGATAAGTCCTGGGGGCAGTGTGTTAAGCTCGAAGTCGCACATGCGGTAAGAGCCGATGACCATTGCCGCGTTCTGCTTGTAAAAGGCATCGACCACTTGTTGGAGGGTCTTTGGCGAGGAGTAGAGGTCATCGCTGTCGAGTTGCACGGCGAAGCGTCCACAACGGTCGTCGTTGATGGCCTGGTTCCAGCAGCCGCCGATACCCAAGTCCGTGCGCTCTGGGATGATATGGACGAGCCGTTCGTCGTGGTAGGCCTGCAGCAGTTTGGTGGTTTTGTCCGTGGAGTGGTTGTCGACCACGATGACGTTGAACTTGAAGCTGGCCTTCTGGCTGAGCGCGGAGTTAACGGCGTCGCAGATTGTCTTCTCACGGTTGTAGACGGGTATGACCACCGATGCTTCCACATCGAACTCCTGTTCGTTGAAATCTGGGCGGCGGTAGAATGACGGATCAATTTTCGCACCAATCTCGTGCAGATGGGCAGTAGCAGCCTGCTCCATCTCTATCTGCACCTCGCGGTTGCGGGGGTTCACATAATCGAACTGCTTTACGCCTGAGGCCCTCGTGTCAGTCTCTTCTTCAGTATACAGCTTCTCGTCGATATGGAAGAGCTGGCCGTTGCGGCTCAGGAAAAGCCTGAGGGCATAGAGGCCCGCATGGCGGTAGTCACTCTCTCCGGCCTGCATGGCGAAAGTGTGCAGCAGCGAGGTCTTGATGAGCAACAGTGATCCGAAGTCGAAGTCATCGCGGATGCTGCCCACCTGATAGTCGATGACAGGATGGGGTATGCGCTTACCGTCGATAAGGTCGTAGTGGTCGGCATATACCATCGAGGCGTCGCTGTCGGAGGCCACGCGCAGGAATCTGTCGAGGGCTCCCTCGCCTAGTTCCAGACTGACGGGTCTTGTCTGAAGGAGCACGTAGTCTGCCTTTGCGTTCTCGGCGATGGTCATCAGGGTGTTGCTGCTGGTGAGGTTGTCGACGGTCAGCGGAATACATTTCCTAATGGTGTTGTCATCCTTAGCCGAGAGTGGTCCAGACGTGAGCAGGAATATATTCTGAATGGTTTTGCTTCCGCGCAGTTGCGCTACGGTCTTGGCTGCGCCACAGGGGTCGTAGCAGGGCAGGAAACAGTCTATTTTTTCTCTCATGAAGGTCTGTTAATGAATTATTGCAGGGCAAATTTCGTAATATTTTCCGAAAGTACCAAATAATAAATGGAAAAACTCAAATAAATTTGGTATTTCGCTTAGTTTGCACTACCTTTGCACCCGAAAAGAGTGATGAACGGCGAAAAGAAAGTATTGATGGGCCTGTCGCCTGAGGAGTTGAAGGCCGTGGTGCGCGAACTGGGTATGCCCTCGTTCACTGCCAGTCAGATTCTCAAGTGGCTTTATCAGCAGCATGTGGGAAGTATCGACGAGATGACCAATCTCTCGAAAGCTAATCGTGAGCGGCTGACGGCTGACTATGTGGTAGGGGCGATGGCTCCTATCGACTGTCAGCGTTCGAAAGACGGCACCATAAAGTATCTCTTTCCTGTCAGAGCCGGCTCTTCCAGTGGTGCAGGATTATTCGTCGAGACCGTCTTTATCCCTGACGGTGAGCGGGCCACGCTCTGCGTTTCGTGCCAGGTGGGCTGCAAGATGAACTGCCTGTTTTGCCAGACGGGCAAGCAGGGCTTTGAGGGTCAGCTTACGGCTGCAGACATCCTTAATCAGATATATTCCCAGCCAGAGCGCGAGCGACTGACGAATATCGTGTTCATGGGGCAGGGAGAGCCGATGGATAATCTCGACGCCGTCATGCGGGCTACGGAGATCCTGACTGCCGACTATGGCTATGCCTGGAGTCCGCGACGTATCACTGTCAGCAGCGTAGGTGTCAAGGGTAAGCTGAAACGCTTTCTGGATGAGAGTGAGTGCCACGTGGCTATCTCCATGCACTCGCCTCTGCCTGAACAGCGTCGGAGGCTGATGCCCGCAGAGGGACAGATGTCGATTACGGAGGTGGTGGAACTGCTGAAGCACTATGATTTCAGCCACCAGCGCCGTTGCTCATTCGAGTATATCTGTTTTGGGGGACTCAACGATACACCCGCCTTCGCTCGTGAGATAGTGAAGCTGCTGCAGGGATTGGAATGCAGGGTGAACCTCATCCGCTTCCATGAGATACCTGACGTCGACCTACCTGGCTCTGACGAGAAGCGTATGGAGGCCTTGCGCGACTATCTGACAGCACACGGCGTGTTTACCACCATACGTGCCAGCCGTGGACAGGACATTCTCGCCGCATGCGGACTCCTCTCTACAGACAAGAAACTCGCCAGACACTAAATGGATATTCCTAAGATCGTAAATCGTAATTATATAAAAATATATGGAAGATAAAAAGATACGCGTGGCAATCACGCACGGAGATACTAACGGTATTGGTTATGAAGTGATATTGAAGGCGTTTGATAATCCTGCGATGTTCGAGTTGTGTACGCCCATCATCTACGGATCGCCGAAGGTGGCTGCCTACCATCGTAAGGCCCTGAGCATGGAGACACAGTTTTCTATTATCGACAAGGCTGAGGACGCACGTGACGGACGCCTGAACCTGCTCACCACATTTGACGAGGAGGTGAAGGTGGAATTCGGCGTGCCCTCAGAAGAATCGGATGCTGCAGCCAGAAAGGCCGTTGCCCGTGCGAAGGAAGACCTGCAGAAAGGTCTCTACGACGTGTTGGTGCAGGCTCCCATGCGTTCTAGTGCCAATCCCGCCAAGGAAGACAAGTCGTTGACGATGATGGTCTGTGATCAGGTGCGCGTAGGTCTCGTCACCACTCATTTGCCCATCAAAGATGTGCCTCAGGCTGTCACCATAGAGATAATCGTCGACAAAGCCCGCATCTTCCATGCCAGTTTGAAGCGCGACTTCCGCATTTCCAATCCTCGTCTGGCAGTGCTCGCACTGAATCCCCAACTGGGAACAGAAGAGGAGAAGGTGATAACCCCAGCCGTAGCGGAACTCGAAAAACAGGGCGTGCAGGCATTTGGCCCCTTCATAGCTGATGACTTCTTCGGACAGCAGATGTATTACAACTTTGATGGTGTTATGGCTATGTTCGATGATCAGGGAAATGTGCCCTTCAAGACACTCGCAAACGAATATGGCGTGAAACTGAAGGCTGGCATCAATGCTATCTGCACCACGCCCGATCACGGCCCAGCCTTCGACATCGCCGGAAAGGGTGTGGCCGATGAGCAGTCGTTACGTCACGCCATCTACACGGCCATCGACATGTTCCGTCATCGTATGGACTACGATGCTCCAATGGCTAATCCGCTGCCGAAACTCTATCACGAGAAGCGTGAGGACGGAGAGAAAGCCCGCTTCGCTGTGCGCCCCATACAGAAGAAATCCGCACCTGAAGAGAGCGACGAAACGGAGGAAGCGTAATTTTTTGCGTTAATTTCTGCCAAAATTGCAGTTGTTTCAGAAATAATGTGTAATTTTGTCAGCCAAAATCGTAGTAATGGATCTGCAGGCAATTAAACAGAGGTATAATATCGTGGGGAATTGCGAAGCTCTGAACCACGTGCTCGACGTCGCTCTTCAGGTGGCGCCGACGAACCTTAGTGTACTCATCGTCGGAGAGAGTGGTGTGGGAAAGGAGATTATTCCTCGCGTCATCCACGACAACTCCCCTCGCCGCCGAGAGAAGTACTTTGCCATCAACTGCGGTTCCATCCCAGAGGGCACCATCGACTCAGAACTCTTCGGACACGTGAAAGGTTCGTACACTGGAGCCATCAACGACTCTCCAGGCTATTTTGGCGCAGCAGACAAGGGTACACTCTTCCTTGATGAGGTGGGTGAACTGCCGCTGGCTACTCAGGCTCGTCTGCTCCGTGTTCTCGAGAATGGAGAATATATCCCTGTGGGTGCTACTGAGGTCAAGAAGACCAATGTACGCATTGTGGCTGCCACGAATGTGAATATCCAGCGCGCCATCAGTGAAGGTCGTTTCCGTGAGGACCTCTACTACCGTCTCAACGAGGTGCCCATGCAGATACCTCCCTTGCGGGAACGTGGCGAGGACATCGTGCTGCTCTTCCGTCTCTTTGCGATGCAGATGGCCGAGGAGTATCGGATGGACAAGGTGGTGCTCACTGACGAGGCCAAACAGGTGCTGATGCGCTACAAGTGGCCAGGCAATATCCGTCAGCTGAAGAACATCACCCGTCAGATCTCCGTGCTCAGCCCTGAGCGTACCATTACAGCCGACATGCTGCGTCACTTCATCCCACAGGATCAGGAGACCACCCAGCTGGCAACCATCCACAAGGATAGTGGCGACCACTCGTTTGAGAATGAGCGCGAGATACTCTATAAGATACTTTTCGAGCTGCGTGGCAACGTTAATGAGATGCGTCATGAGATGAGCCAGTTGAAGAAACGTCTCGACGATGCCCAGGGCAGTATTTCTGCGCCTCAGACACCATCAGTACCAACGACGCAACTCGCACCCATCACGCCTATTCAGCCCATCACTCCTGCCATGGAGGACGCGATGGCTGAGGAATATGTGGAGCCTGAGCGCGAACCTGAGAATCTCAACCTCAGCACCATCGGCCGGCAGATGCTGGAAAAAGCCCTCGAGCGCAACCACGGTAACCGCCGGAAGGCTGCTCAGGAATTGGGCATCAGCGACCGCACACTTTACAGACGACTGAAGCAGTATGGACTGGAGTAAATATATAAAGGTGGCTTTGATGGCGATAGCCGTCGCCATCGTCAGTGCTTGCTCAGTCAGTTACAAGTTCAACGGCGCAAGTATCGATTACGCGAAGACGAAGACAATACAGATAGGCGACTTCCCCGTTCGTGCCTCTTACGCATGGGCACCGATGGGACCAATGTTCAACAACGAACTGCGAAACCAGTTTATTGACCACACACGTCTTCAGATCGTGAAGCGCAATGGTGACCTGAAACTGGAAGGTGAGATAACGCGCTATGACCAGCGAAACAAGGGTGTTTCCAGTGAGGGCCATTCTTCGATGGTGGAACTGTCGATGACTGTCAACGTTCGGTTCACCAACAATGCCAATCATGGCGAAGATTTTGAGCAGCAGTTTACCGCCACCAGCAGTTACGACTCCACGCAGTCGCTCAACTCCGTGCAGGACGGCCTTGTAGAGGAGATGATCAAGAATATTTGTGAGCAGATATTCAATGCCGCAGTGGCCAACTGGTGATGTTTAAAATATGTAGAAGATGGAGATATTAGAATTGATACACCACCCAGAGAGAATGGATCGCGACACGCTTTACGAGTTGCGTTCCCAGGTGGCCCTGTATCCTTATCATCAGACGGTACGCCTGCTGATGCTCCAGAATCTCTATCTGCTCCACGATCCTACGTTCGATGAAGAATTGCGCCGTGCCGCCATCTACATTACTGACCGCCGCGTGCTGTTCAATATGGTTGAGGCCGCACATTATCAGTTGCGCAAGGCCAAGCCGGAAAAGAAGGATAATAAGGAAACCTCCTCGCGCACGATCTCACTCATCGACTCTTTCCTCGACACCATTCCTCAGGAAGAGCCGAAGCCAGGCAAGCGCAAGCCTACGCCGGCAGATGCAGCAGTCGACTATGTAGCCTACCTCATGGAGACTGAGGGCGCTGACGCTCCAGAGGAGCAACCTGTGCCAGAAATGCGAGGACAATCGCTCATAGATACATTCATAAATTCTGACAAAGGACGCTTTACGCTCAGCGATGTGCCTCTTCCGTCTGATGAACCGGAAATTCATGAGAAAGAGCCTGAAGAAGAGGTTGGAGAGGAGTGCTTTACTGAAACTTTGGCGCGAATTTACATAAAACAAGGCAGATATTCGAAGGCATTGGAAATTATTCAGCGATTAAGTTTGCAAATTCCGAAAAAAAATGCTTACTTTGCAGATCAAATCCGATTCCTCGAGAAGTTGATAATAAATAGTAATCAAAAATAGAGTAAAAAAGATGTACACATTATTTGTAGTTTTAATCGTCATTGCAGCACTGCTCATGATCGGCATTGTGCTCATTCAGGAGTCTAAGGGTGGCGGCCTTGCCAGCCAGTTCTCCGGTTACAATCAGATTGGTGGTGTGCGTAAGACCACTGACTTTATCGAGAAGACCACTTGGGGCCTCGCCGCTTGCATGGTGATCCTCAGCGTCCTTTGCGCATATGTGGCACCAGGCGCATCCAGCACTGGATCCGTCATGGAGAACTATGAGGTGCCTGCTACCAATCCTAACAACCTGCCTGGATTTGGCGCAAGCCAGCAGCAGGATGCTCCTGCAGCACCTGCAGCTCCCGCAGCTGAGGCTCCTGCCGCTCCAGCCGCACCTGCTCAGCCAGCAAACTAATTGCTCTTCATGTAAGGGTAAATACAGGTTTTAATTAATGATTTTTATTAAAGCCCCCGTTTTTCGTAGAAAGGCGGGGGTGATTTTATGAATTTTCGAAAAAAAACGTGCAAAAGTTTGGCAGTCTCAGATTTTTGCCGTACCTTTGCACCCGCAAAACCGACATGGTGCCCGTAGTTCAGTTGGTTAGAGCGTCAGATTGTGGTTCTGAATGTCCAGGGTTCGAGTCCCTGCG
>JAEEGF010889183.1_pt1 | contig 46040 bp, 36 predicted proteins | sample 9134171 | NCBI WGS metagenome assembly JAEEGF01 (sample SAMN16246542, study PRJNA631951) | gut metagenome | biome: gut microbiome; feature: rumen; material: AP-attached | host: Bos | place: Iran: Karaj | collected 2018-10
AACTCCATGCAGTAAGATGAACACGGTGCACAGCAGGCATGCAGAAGGAGTTTGGGATATTCTCCCTTTTTCTGAAAATCTTCTATGAAAGCATCAAGCTCTTTTGAATAATTCCTCTTGTTCATAAACCCAGTTCCCTGATTATCTCATCACAAATCTCATCAGGTGTCTTGTTGTCAGTATCAATTATCAGATCGGCAGCTTCATCATATACATCGCTGCGTCCCTCCATGAGCTCTTTGATCCTCAAAAGAGGATCCTCGCTCTGAAGCAGAGGTCTTGTGGTGTCACCCTTAACACGCTCATAGATCGTCTCAGGACTTGCCTTGAGATACACCACCTTACCCGACTCCTTGAGAAGCTCTCTGTTCTTCTCACGTACCGGCATTCCTCCTCCGAGAGAAATAACCATATCTCTTAAATGGTCCCCGGCTATCATCTGTAGAAGCTCGGTCTCCATATCCCTGAAGGCCTCTTCTCCGTCCTCCCTGAATATACTGCTGATGCTTCGTCCTTCCGTATCTTCTATAGTCACATCGGTGTCCATGAGCTCAAGCCCAAGCCTGTCCGAGAGAATCTCGGAAACCGTGGTCTTACCGCTTCCCATAAATCCCTCAAGTATGATGTTTCTGGCACCTGCAACTTCAAGTGAAAGTGACTTGTATACCTCATCAGCCATCTCTTTGGTGATCTTGACCGAAAGGTCTGCATTCCACAGCTCATAGGCGTCAATTCCCTGATAAAGAAGCATCTTGAGTCCTGAGAAAGTTTTCGCTCCGGCCTGTCTCGCAAGCTTCAAAAACTTGGTATCAAGCGGTTTGTAGACAACATCGAGAGCCGCATGAACATGCTTATAGAACTCAGGATCTTCAATAACCGCACTGTTCACATCCGGGAAAAGACCTACTGACGTGCACTGAATAGCAAAGAAGCTCTCTTCTCTGAGGAGGACCTCATTATAATCCGCAATATCCATGGCCACAACGCGCTCATCATCAAGCTCCTCGGCAATGGCCTCGGCCTTCTCCAAAGTACGATTGAGAATATATACTTTTCTTGCGCCCTTATTTATGCACAAATGAGCAGTTGGCCTGGCAACGCCACCTGCTCCTAAAATAACAACTGTTTCTCCGCTTAGTTCAATGCCCTCTTCAGACATAGCGCGATAAAGCCCTGTCATATCGGTGTTATAACCGCGAAATCCCTTAAGAGCCTCATCCCGTACAAGGGTGTTCACTGCACCGATGCTCTCGGCCAAAGGATCCACATACTTAAGATAAGGGATCACATCGCTCTTATAAGGAACCGTTACATTAAGTCCCCTTAGTCCAAGCTCATACGCTCCCCTTACAGCAGCCTTAAGACCATCAGCCTCTACCTCAAAGGGAACATAGACAAGGTTTATGCCGAGCATATCGGAAAATGTATTATGTATAAGCGGAGATAATGTGTGCCTTACCGGATTTCCGATTATTCCGCATACATAGGTGTTGCCATCAGTATAATTAAGCATTTTTCTTTAACCTTATCCTTGTAATTACATCCATCACTACGGCAAATATTACCAGGCATATAGCCAGCATCTGTGATACAGGAAGTCCTGTTGTGTGCATGATGAGCTGATCGGTTCTAAGTCCCTCAATCCATGCTCTTCCAAGGCCATAGCCTCCAAGGTACAAAAGAACTATCTCACCGTCAAACTTCTTGTGTTTGCAGTACAGGAACAGAATAATCAAAAGACATAAATTCCACATGCTCTCATAAAGGAATGTGGGACTCACCTGAACATAGTTGGTGCCCTCTACCATATGAGCCTTCATAAGCTCTGTGATCTCTCCGCTTCTGACCATCTCCAGCGGAAGTCTCATGGCAAAGAGTCCGTCTGTGTATTCTCCAAAGGCCTCTCTGTTTGTAAAGTTGCCCCATCTTCCGAGGAGCTGTCCGAATACAAGGCCAAACATTACTGTGTCAGCCATCTTAAGAAAGCTCTTTTTCCTGATCCTGGTGTAGATGTAGATTGTGGCAAAGCCCGCAAGGACTCCTCCGTAAATTGCAAGGCCGCCGTTTCTTATATTCAATGCGCTTATAGGATTGTCCTTGTAGTAATCCCAGGCAAAGAATACGTAGTAGATCCTTGCACCGATTATTGAAAAAATAATTACATATATAGCCATATCCCAGTAATCATCGGGGTTCTGGTCTGTCCATTTCGCCACTCTCGCTATTATCAAAAGAGCTATAAGAAAACCGAGTCCTATGATCACTCCATATAAAGCTATGGTAAATCCAAATATTGTAAAATTCTTCGGAACATCTTTTAAATACAATCCCAGGTTAGGGAATGCGATGTCCATTTTCCCCATTATGTCAGGCATATTATCCTCCCAAAAGCCAATCAGACGTTAAATCTAAAGAGTATTACATCGCCGTCCTGAACGACATACTCTTTACCTTCCATACGAACAAGGCCCTTTTCCTTGGCTGCTGCAATTGAACCTTCTCTTAAAAGGTCCTCATAGTTGATAACCTCAGCCTTGATAAAGCCTCTCTCAAAGTCAGTATGGATCTTGCCGGCTGCCTGAGGCGCCTTGGTTCCGATCTTGATTGTCCATGCTCTTGTCTCATCCTCACCGGATGTAAGGAAGCTCATAAGTCCCAGGGTTCTGTAGCTTGCTGCAATAAGTTTATCAAGACCTGACTCTGTAAGGCCAAGGCTCTCCAAAAATTCTGCCTTCTCGTCCTCATCAAGCTCTGATATCTCAGCCTCGATCTGAGCACTGATAACAAATACTTCACTTCCCGACTTAGCTGCCAGTTCTCTTACTGCTGCTACATACTGGTTGGATGCTCCGTCATCGGCAAGATCGTCATCCTTAACGTTAGCTGCATAGATGACAGGCTTCCATGTAAGAAGATCAAGGGTATTTACAAAAGCCTTATCTTCCTCATCGTCAAGCTCAAGCTCACTTGCCATCTTATTATCCTCAAGGGTGGCCTTTATCTTTTCTAAAATCTCAAGCTCTTTTGCTGCTGCCTTATCCATACGGGCAAGCTTGGCAACCTTGGCTATTCTTCTCTCAAGAACCTCAAGATCTGCAAAAATAAGCTCGAGGTTGATGGTCTCGATATCTCTTGCAGGATCAACAGATCCGTCAACGTGTACAACGTTAGGATCTTCAAAGCACCTTACAACGTGAACAATAGCATCTGTCTCACGAATATTGGCAAGGAACTGGTTTCCAAGGCCCTCACCCTTTGAAGCTCCCTTAACGAGTCCTGCGATATCAACGAACTCGATTGTTGCAGGTGTTACCTTCTTGGAGTGATAAAGATCTCCGAGGAGTTTGAGTCTCTTGTCAGGTACTGCCACAACTCCCACGTTGGGATCTATTGTTGCAAAAGGGTAGTTTGCTGCCAATGCCCCTGCGTTTGTAAGTGAATTAAAAAGTGTGCTCTTTCCTACGTTAGGAAGTCCAACTATGCCCAGCTTCATGGTAATATATCTCCTTTAAAACAATTATTTACATAAAAATAGCCCTAACACGGCGAATATATATTACCATGTTAAGGCTGATTTGTAAAAAGAACTATTTCCTTATCTCCACTTATTCTTATAATACATGAGTCCTTACAACTCTCTTGCCAAACGGGAAAAGAGCTACATTGGCAATCTTAAAGAACTGCTTGCCGAAAGGTATTCCAATGATGGTGATGCAAAGAATAAGTCCGATAACTGCATTCGTAAGAGCAAGCTCCCATCCGAATAATATGATCCAAAGAAGATTCAGAAGAACCGAACCTGCTCCGCCATCATCTACAATCTCTTTTCCGAATGGATTAAGCGAAATTGATGAGAGTTTAAAACACTGTACACCTACAGGTATTCCCACAACCGTGATGCACCATATCAGACCTGCAAGCCAGAACCCCAACGCGCTTATTAATCCACCGCAGATAATCCAAAGAATGTTTAATAAGATTCTCATTACAAATTCCTCCTTTTACACTATAATAAGATAAAGTGTGTACCAATGACTGAAAATTATAAAAATTTAATTTTTTCGTTGTCGGTGAGGATGATCGTATGATAGCCCCCGGAATGATAGAATAATTAACATTGAGTTAAGACTTGTTAAGGAGCAGATCAAAATGGATAACAATAACATCATTGAATTAAAACACATCAACCGGACATTCGAAGATGGGTTTAAAGCCGTTGAAGACTTTAATCTTGAAGTAAAGCGCGGTGAATTCGTCACATTCCTGGGACCTTCAGGCTGTGGCAAGACCACAACACTTCGAATGATCGCAGGTTTTGATATGCCGACTTCCGGAGACATCCTCTTAAACGGTAAGGATATCTCACAGCTTCCACCCTACGAGAGGCCGATCAACACTGTATTCCAGCGCTATGCGCTTTTTCCGCACATGAACGTATTTGACAACATTGCCTTTGGTCTCAAGCTCAAAAAGCTCCCTGCGGAAGAAATAAAGAAAAAGGTAAAAAAGGTTCTGGAGCTCGTTGATCTGGAAGGCTTTGAAAAGCGCTCCATCTCTACTCTTTCAGGTGGCCAGCAGCAGCGTGTCGGCATCGCAAGAGCTCTTGTAAATGAACCGGAGATACTGCTCCTTGATGAACCCCTTGGCGCTCTGGATCTTAAGATGCGCAAGGAGATGCAGATTGAATTAAAGGCCATGCATGATGAACTGGGCATTACCTTCATCTATGTAACCCATGACCAGGAAGAAGCTCTTACCATGTCCGATAAGATCGTAGTAATGGCTGAGGGCAAAATCCAGCAGATCGGTACTCCCGAGGATATATATAATGAACCCAAGAATGCTTTTGTCGCCGACTTTATCGGAGAAAGCAATATCTTTAACGGCATCATGACCGGCAGCATGCAGGCGCGCTTTGCAGGCGGTCTGTTCCAGTGCGTTGACGATGTTCCTGAGGGCACACAGATCACAGCCGTTGTACGTCCGGAAGATATTGAGCTTGTACCTCCGGGAAGCGGACAGATTCGCGGCAAAGTTATCTCTGTGATCTTCAAAGGCATGCACTACGAGATCACCGTTCAGTCCGGACGTTATGAGGTTGTTATCCAGAGCACCAAATCCGCTGAAGTAGGAAGTGATGTGGGTATTAAGGTCGAGCCTGACGGCATACATATCATGATTGCCGAGAATCACACCAACATATTCCATGTTGATATGAACAGAAATCACAGACTTGAATTTAACAACAAAGAGCTTGATGTCAGCCTTACACAGCTCATCAAGGGAAGTCATCGCAACGAGAGCCATGAACTGCTTGATGAACACGGAGAGGTTATCGATCCGGACAAGATTCATATTATCGCTGCCATTGAACCTCAGGATATCCGCATGACAGATGATGCGGATGATGAGCAGGTACTGGTAGCCGGTGTTATCAGTAACCTTATCTATAAGGGCGACCATTACAGCTATGTTATCAATACCGATTTTGGTCAGGACTTCATCGTAGATGACGAATACCTTTGGAACATGGACGATAAAGTCGGTCTTATCCTGCCTATGGATAAAATGAATTTCGTGGTTAAGAAATAAGGAGGAGCACATGAGATTTTCCAGAAAAACTTTAGGTATCCCATATGCTGTCTTCCTGCTGCTATTTGTAGTAGCTCCTTTGCTGGTTTTATTCTTTTACGCATTTACCAACGGACAGGGGCAGTTCACACTTCGGAACCTGACAGACTTTTTTACAGACCCAAACACTTTAGGCACACTGTTTTACAGCTTTGCTCTTGCACTGACAACAACAGCTCTGTGTCTGATACTTGCCTACCCGACAGCATATATCCTGACTACAGGCAGGCTTAAAAAGAATACAGTACTCATAATGATCTTTATCATGCCAATGTGGATCAACTTCTCTCTGCGTATTACCGCACTCAAGGAGATCCTGGGCCTTATAGAAGGAAACCTTGCGTTCTACCCGTTCATCAATTCAGTTATAGGTATGACCTATGATTTCCTACCCTTTATGATGCTTCCCATCTATAACACACTTGCCAAGATGGACGCATCTCTTATTGAGGCAGCCAAAGATCTGGGCGCCAACGACAGACATGCATTTTTGCGGATAACGCTGCCCCTTTCTCTTCCGGGCGTTATAAGCGGTATCTCAATGGTACTGTTGCCTGCAATGACTAACTATGTGGTACTCGATATGCTGTATAACAGCACATATATCATGGGAAGCCTTATCGGCAGTTACTTCTCTGCCTACAACTGGAACGGCGGCTCTATGATCGCATTGATCCTGCTTGGTATCATATGCATCATCAATGTTTTAAATGACGATGACAAGGGTGAAACTACCAGAACAGGAGGTGCACTGCTGTGACCAAAAAGATTATCCGTACCGGGATCCCGATTCTGGTTTTACTGTTTTTATATGTACCGATCCTGATGCTTGCGCTGTACAGTTTTACAGACGCTACCCAGATCGGAGCCATTCGCTCTTTTACACTAAAAAACTATGTGACGCTCTTTACGACATCGGAGCTTCAGACCATGATCCTCGGCACAGTGCTGCTGGCTCTTTCATCAGCACTTCTTGCCACGCTTCTTGGTACCCTCGGAGCTATAGGAGCCTTTTATTCAAACAGAAAAGCAACAGCTGCGATGGATACTGTTAATCAGATACCTGTCATTAACGCTGATGTAGTAACAGGTTTCTCTCTGTGCATCCTGCTTGTTGTTGTACTCGGTATAGACAAAGAGAGTTATCTTCCGCTGCTGTTTGGCCACGTAACTCTAAGTGCTCCTTTTGTATATCTTTCAGTTATTCCTAAGCTCAAACAGATGGATTCCAGCCTGTATGAGGCAGCTCTGGATCTGGGCGCCAAGCCCTTCCAGGCTCTCAGAAAAGTCGTCATTCCTCAGATACTTTCAGGTATGATCTCCGGCTTTTCCCTTGCTATCACACTGTCACTGGATGACTATTTCATTGCCACCTATACCAAACCGGCAACCTTTGACACTATCAGCACCTACGTTGTAAACGCCACCAAAGGATCGCAGACCAGCATTAAGACTGCACTGTGGGCTCTATCAACACTGATATTCCTGATAGTCATCATAGTTGTTGTTGTAAGGAATCTGGCATTCGAGCGAAGCGAAAAGAAAGAGGACAGAGTCTGATGAAATCGAAAATTATTGCAGCTTTAATATTGGCAGTCAGTCTTATCACAGCTGACTTCTGCCCGGTATCCGCTGCTTCAGAAAATGAAAAAACTATAACCCTTCGCATCTGTAACTGGGAAGAATATATAGATCAGGGCGAATGGGACGATGATGAAGTGATAGATCTTGAGAGTGGCGATATTATCGGCAGGAACTCCATGATCGAAGATTTTGAGAACTGGTACTACGAGACCTATGGCACAAGAGTAAAGGTAGAGTATTCCACCTTTGGTACAAATGAAGATCTTTACAACATGCTTACAATCGGAGATGTATATGATCTGGTATGCCCTTCCGAATACATGATCATGAAGCTCATGGCAGATGATATGGTTCAGCCGCTATCTGATGAGTTTTTTGACCCGGAAGTTGAAACCAACTACTACATAAAGGGTGTATCTCCATACATCAAAAACATCTTCGAGACTCACGATATAAACGACGTCACATGGGATCGCTGCGCTGCAGGATATATGTGGGGAATAACAGGTTTTGTTTACAATCCCGAAGCCGTCAGCGAGGAAGACGCTTCAACCTGGAAGCTTCTTGAAAATCCGGCATATCGTCGCCAGGTAACAATAAAAGACAATGTCAGAGATGCATATTTTGCGGCTGTCGGAGCCTTGAAATCAGATCTTCTTACATCCGAAGAATTCAGAAACAGAGATGACTATAAGGAAGCTCTGCAGGCCGAAATGAACGATGTATCTCCGGAAACAGTGGACAAGGCACAGCACTATCTCCAGCAGATCAAGGATAACCTCTATTCCTTTGAAACAGATTCCGGAAAAGCAGATATGATCACCGGTAAGGTTGTCGCAAACTACCAGTGGTCAGGTGACGCGGTTTACGCCATGGATCAGGCTGAAGAAGACGACTACTACCTTAACTTTGCAGCCCCAAGAGAATGTACCAATATCTATTTTGACGGATGGGTAATGCTCAAAAAGGGTATCGCTCAGGATCCTTCAAAGCAACAGGCTGCCGAGGCATTTATCAATTTCATATCAAGACCGGACAATGTTATTCGTAACATGTACTATATCGGCTACTCTTCTGTCATCTCAGGCGGAGACGACGGACGGGTATTTGAGTATCTTGATTGGAACTACGGTGCCGAGGATGAAGAAGATGTGACAGAATATCCCGTCGGATATTTCTTCTCGGGAGATTCTGAAGATGAAGACTATATTCTGACCGTGCCAAGCCAGCAGCTAAAGCGCCAGCTTGCAGCCCAGTATCCATCTGCAGATGTGATCCGCCGTGCTTCAATTATGGTTTATTTTGACCAGGCGCAGAGCGAGATCATCAACCGCATGTGGATACGTGTAAGATGCTTTAATATCCTCTCCGTTCCCGCATGGGCCTGGATCACATTGCTGTTTGTCATTGCTGCGGGTGTGATCTTCTTCCTCAGAAGAAAGGCTGCAAAGGAAAGCATGTACACTTAACCGGCCTTTTCCATTTTTCTTACGGTAAAGAGCATGGTAACAAAGCAGGCAGTGCCTCCGATGACATTGCTGATAGGTTCTGCGGCAAACACGCCGTCAGTTCCCATGTGAAATAAATATGGAAGAATATAAGTTAAAGGGACCACGATAATTGCTTTTCTGAAAAGGGAAAAGAAAATTGCGTGGCCCTTTCTGCCTAAGGACTTAAATACAACCTGTCCCGAATGCTGAAAGGTCATGAAGATAAAGGTTGAAAAATACAGATTAAATGCAGGTATTGAATCAGCCAGAATTGTCCTGTCGTTACTGAATACCCCTATCACTGCAGCTGGGAACAGGCGGATAAACATCCACACCAGGAAAGTATATCCAAATTCCATAGCCACCATGATGGCAATTGATCTCTTGATCTTGTCAAAACGACGAGCGCCGAAGTTGTAGCTTATTATGGGGGATGTACCCTCAGAAATAGCTAAAATAGGGGTTTCCATCATCTGACGTGCCGAATTTACCATGGTCATAATTGACACGTAGAGATCTCCACCAACATCCGCCAGAACACTGTTGCAGGAAACAGATACCATTGCATTGGTAAACTGCATGATAAATGCAGCACTTCCAAGACCAACAATTGCTGCAGCCGTCCTGCCGCATTGTCTTATTTCTGCAAAAGACATTATCTTAAGATTGTAAGCACACTTTTTTCCAAAGAAAAATCTAAGAACGTAAATTGCAGACAATCCCTGTGAGATCACAGTTGCTATAGCTGCTCCTTCCGCCCCCATTCCAAACAGAAAAATAAAAATCGGATCCAGGATAATATTGGCTGCAGCACCGACGAGAATTGTAGTCATACCGGCAACAGCATACCCCTGTGCTGTAATGAAGGGATTCATTCCCGTTGCTATCATCGAAAAAACAGTACCGATAAGATATATCCTGAGGTAAGGAAGTGCATATACCATCGCGGCATCAGAAGTTCCGAACAACGACAGGATCGGTCTTCCAAAAACTTCACCCACAATGATCAGTACAATTCCCGTCACGATCAGTAAAAAGAACGAGGTATTCTGTATCTGCCTCGCTCTCTCATCATTCTTTTGTCCCCTTGCAATTGAAAACAGCGGAGCTCCACCGCTTCCAAACATATTGGTAAAAGCTGTCGTCAGGATCACCAGGGGAAAGCACAGTCCAACCGCCCCCAGTGCCACGGTTCCTATCTCGGGGATTCTGGCAATATATATCCTGTCAACGATATTGTATAAAAGGTTTATTATCTGAGCTACCAGCATTGGAATTGCCGTAGCAAGTATATTTGAAAATGTTCTTCCGTTCTCGAAATCAACTCGTTTCATTTCAGTGCCGCCTTATAGTTTTGCTTTCTTTGCCAGGAAAAGAGATCCCTTTATCCCCTGCTCTCCGCCAAGAAATGCAGGTAGAATGTAGCTGTCCATGTCTCTTAATTCGGATGTATTAAGATAACCGTTCAGATACTCTGCAGTCTTTTTACGAATAATGGGAAAAAGCTTTTCAACATGCATCACGCCTCCTCCAAGTATTATCCGTTTTGGCGAATAGCAGCAGATATACTGCATCAGAGCCTTGCTGATATAGTCCGCTTCAAGCTCCCACACATCTGCTCTGTCTGTAAGATCAAAACCTTCCTTGCCATAGCGCATCCTGATGGCAGGGCCTGATGCCAGCCCTTCAAAACAGTCACTGTGATACGGACAGCTTCCCTTAAAGTCATCTCCCACGCTTCTTGCAAGCAGAATATGACCGGCCTCGGGATGCAGCATTCCGTGAAGAAGATGACCGTCACAGTAGACACCAACACCAATCCCTGTTCCTATGGTAATGTATATGACGTCACTAAGTTCCTTCCCGTTTCCGAACATAACTTCCCCGATGCATGCTGCATTGACATCCGTATCAACAACAACAGGAATCCCTGTTTCTGCAAAAGCCTCTTTCCAGGAGAATCCTACCCAGTCAAGCTTAGGACTTTTTCCTATCCTGCCGTAATCACTGCTGTTCTTATCAAGGCATACCGGGCCAAAAGCACCGATGCCTACAGAATCTATTTCATATTTTTCGAAAAACTTAAGGATACCGGGAATCGTCTCCTTGGGAGTTTCGGTCTTTATCTCTTTGACATCAATGATATTTCCGTTTTCATCGCCCACGGCAACGACCATCTTGGTCCCGCCGGCTTCAATCGCTCCATACATTTTCTCATCCTCCATCTGAAGAATAGTATAGCAGTGTTGGCAAAAAAAAATAGCCCTAACATGATTGTCATGCTAGTGCCACTTTATTGGGAAATAGTTTTTTGCCGTATTACTGTTCTTTTGACTTTTCATCTGTCTCAATGTTGTTTTCCTGTGTCTTGCTGTCAACATCACATAAAAGAGACGGTGCACATACAACCCCACCAACAGTAATAACCCATGTCTTTGTATTCATATCAAATTCCTCCTCACACATAACGTACAATAAAAATAGTACACCATTTGGTGTACTATTTTTATTAAAAAACTATTAAAAAATCTTATACGTTTATAAACTTCCTTGTACTGTCACTGAGCTTATTTGTTACCTGGTTGTTATTGTCCATGGCCTCGCCGATCTCCTGGATCTCACCTACAATCTCTGTGGAGTTTGAAGCTGAAAGACTGATTGCCTGAGTGGACTCCTCAACGGAATCGGTAATTGTAATAATGGAATCTGCCATACTGTGCATTGTGTTATCCAAAGAATCTGCCTTTTCCGTGAAGGCTGCGAGAATCTCATTCATGATCTCTGCTGTATTCTCATACTTCTCACCGGTTTCAACAAAAGCCTCATAGTCAGCTATAACCGTACTGTTGATAAAGTCCACAACCTCGATGGCATTGTTTGAAAGATCCTGGACAGCCTTGGTTACGTTTTCACTGATGGTCTGAATGTTTCCGGCTGTCTGTCTGCTGTTATCTGCAAGTGCACTGATTTCCTGAGCAACTACCGCAAAGCCTTTACCTGCCTCTCCTGCTCTTGCAGCTTCAATGCTGGCATTAAGTGCAAGAAGGTTTGTCTGAGATGCGATATCAAGGATGACCTTGGTAAGTTCACCAATCTGGTTTACCTGCTCGCTTTCTTTTACAGACTCATCAAGGGTCTTACTAAGGGCCTCAACTCTTGAACCCGTATTCTCTTTCTTCTGCATAGCCTCATTCTTGATGGCATCTGCTTCCTTCTGGATCTCGCCTGCACGTTCCTTACCGGATGCCACTTCATCGTTGATGCTTTCTACTGCATCTCTTACGTCATTAAGCTGATCCTTAATCTGAGAAGCTGTGGTAGATACGTTATCCATGCTGGCTGAGAGTTCTTCAAGAGCTGCTGATGTATTGGTAATATTATCATTGGCTGCTGCGATCTGTGACGTCATCTTGTCTGCTGAATCCGTGAGTATAAGAGTTCCGCTCTTAACATCCTTCATTACACCCTGAAGTGTTCCGATGAATTCATTTATACCATCTCTGATAAACACAAGCTCATTGCCGGTCTTAACATTTATTCTTGTGGTAAGATCTCCCTTTCCTTCATTGATATCACTGATGATATCCTGCACGGAATCTGAAATCCTGGTAATAACCTTGGTGATCAGGAAGAATGAAACGTACAGATTCAGAAGGAGACATACGATAAACACAACCATACCGGTTACGTTCATAACTGTAATCTTGTCTCTCTGCTGCTGCATATATGTTGTAATGTTTGACTTAAGAGATTCCACAGATGCATCAAGAGTATCCATTCCGCTCTCAACACCTGCCATATTGGTAATATATGCACCTGTGAGAATTTCTGAAGCGGCAAGTCCGTCTCCGGAAGTCATCATAATATTGTACACTTCATCGACATTGTCAATAACTGCCTGAGCAGATGACTCCAGCTGTGCTGTAGCTTCAGTGTTGCCATACTGGGCAAATTCTTCACCTATGCTTTTTACATTAGTGATTATATCGTCCTCATAAGTCTTAAGATTAGTTCCAATCCTCTGCTTATCTTCATCACCGTAGTATTGCCACAGTCCAAGGGCGCTCTGGATTGTTCCATCCATTTTTGCGATATCTTCCTTGACCTTGCCTTCCCTTTGTATAAGTGCTGTTACTCCGTTAAGAATACCCTGGGAACTGGTCGTGATGGATGAAATACCATCATTTACAATATAGCTTACTACATTGAATACAATCAGCATCAGAACATTGAAGAACACTATCTGCACAGGAATCGATTTAAAAAACGGGACTTTACTCTTTTTTGTTTTGGATGAATCAGCCATGACAATTCTCCTTTCAAATGGGCATAGTTTTACTTGTATATACATTATACAACCTATTTTTAATCTTTTTTACGTTTAATACTTTTTTAATAAAAGCCCATAAAAATACAGGTAGCCTCATTGACTACCTGTTTAATACAATCTGTTTTTACGGAACTCCGGTTATCAAAACCTCTGCATCACCTTCAATAGTGAATTCTCCGCTTCCTGCTGTTACAAATAATGATTCACCCTTTCTGACCGTTGTTGTATCGCTGCCATAAATGATCTTCGCACTGCCCCCAATGAATATTATCGAGGCAAAAGACCTTTCGTCAGCATTACCTATATAAGATGAATCAGGTGTAATGATTTCATGATTTACAACAAAGTGATCACAACTGAGAAGATAACCGTTATTTGAAACATACTTCAGAGGCCTTTCAAGCTTTGTTACATCGAGAGCCTGCTTAATGTGAAGAGGTCTCGTTTTGCCATCTGCTCCCAAGCGTCCATAGTCATAAATCCTGTAAGTCACATTCGAGCTCTGCTGTATCTCTGCTAAAAGAATCCCTCCTCCAAGTGCGTGAAGCGTTCCAGGAGTGATCAAAAGGACATCTCCCCTTTTGACGTATTCCTTATTCAGTACCTCTTCCAGGGTGTTATCGGAAATTCTTTTCTCAAATTCTTCCTTGCTGATACTCTTACTGAATCCCCTGTAAATATATGCCCCTTCATCAGCGTCGAGAACATACCACATCTCTGTCTTACCATGCTGTCCTTCATGGGTCCTTGCATATTCCTCATCAGGGTGAACCTGAATTGAAAGGGGGTTTCTTGAATCGATAAACTTGATTAGTATAGGGAAATCCTCTTTATCCCTGCAAGCTGTGCCAAGACACTCTTTTCCGAGAATATCTATCAGCTCGTCAAGACTCTTGCCTTCGTACTGCCCGTCAGCAACGATAGACTTACCATCCTCATGGCATGACAGAAGCCAGGCTTCAGCGCATATATCACCCTCATACTCTATTCCAAAATCCTCCACCAGCTTGTGACCACCCCAAAGGTAATCCTTACAGGCAGGCTTTAATCTGTACATTCCCATTAACTATCATTTCCTTTCGGCGATAGTTATCCTATCTCTACAATCTAAGGGCCTGACATTATGTCAGGCCCTAGAGGCTTTATATCTATATATATTTTACTGTCCGAGGTTCACAAGCACAACATCATCGAAGCAGACATTAGCATAACCTCCACCATCGAGCTGTGAAGCCCATAGGCCATACTCTATCCTTCCAGCGCCCTCGGGCATCTTCATCTGCACAGTATAGCGTTGCCACTGCGCGCCCTGGAATTGAGTGTATTTGAACATGCATTTAGGTTTACCATTCTCATCAGGCATATATGTCCCATCAGGATAACAAAATCTCAGATATAATCTTCCGTAGTCCGGCTCATTTTCTGTATCATCAGACCAGGTATGCCCATAGCAGGAAATTTCAAATAGATCTCCCGGTTTTGCGCTTTCAGGTATATCAACCTGGTTGTAAAGAAAAGTATCATAATCTCCACTATGAGAATTGGCCACAGGAATAAAGAAATACTTCCCGGAATGAGGTCCTGTCACATCTCCCCCCCTGTCACTATAATCTCTTACCGCCCATACATCGGTAGTATAAGTTTTTGACTCCCTCCATCCGGTCAGATCACCCATCTCAGCATCGCCATTAACTATAAGGTTTTCAGCCGCTACAGATGAAGAGGAAAGTACAATAAATGTCATACCCCCTGCTAATACTATTCCCACAAGTCGTTTTATCATTCTCATAACTGTACTCTCCTTTCTTTATTAATGCATTTTTATGTATATTTATCATATCTTTTGGGGGCATACAGCTTCAATTAAGAAACAATAAATTATACTGAAAACACTTTAAAGAAAATAAAATTAGTCATAACTTGCCTCTTTAGCTGATGATCTTTGCCCCCGGACATTTTCTGGTTATGAATTCCCATACGAACTCGTAATCTGCATCAGCAGCATAGATCTGATTCTTTTCCATAATTTCATTAACCATGATGCAATTAAAGCCCTTTTTTCTTACTATCTTTTTTACATGTTCATACTGTGAAGTTGAGCGGTTCTTTGCGCCAGCCAGAATTCCGGATCCGGCAGTGGTATAGTTACCTGCAATAAGTCCCGCCATCGTGGTGAGCCAGGCTAAGCCTTCAGCCTTTTTAAACTGCTTTGGCATCTGGATGTGATCCACGCCCTTTTCATCCATCTCAAACAGAACAATGTATTTCAACCCATATATGCAGGCCACAATAACATAAGCTATAAGGGAAAGTCCAAACAGGATTCCCGGTACTATAAGGACCCCCGGAGTCAGCAGATAATCCGTAAACCAACCTGCTACGTTTCCTTCAAACGCATCCAGCAAAAAAGAAAGCACCAGCTGCACAAGGATCAGAATGCCAAAGATCTTCCATATAGTCAGAAGTATTATAGGATTTGTTAACATATTCAGTTCGTAGGTCCACCTGTATTTCCCATCAGGACAATAGTAAATATTCTCAGTTACTTTCTGGCCTTGAATCTGTTCCATAATCTGCCTTCCTTCCTAAATGTCTTTTTGTAAGAGGACACAATCCCTCTAATAATATGATACTGTATTTAACGTTCCGAATGCCCGTGACAAAGAATGTGTCATTGACAAATTGAAGTGTCACATCTGTTTTGTTATACTTGGAATAGTGATAACTTTTGTTTAAAATCACGAAAGGAAAGGTCATGCTAACAGAAAGACTCAACGAACTGCTTAAAAGAATAGATGCCACCGGTGCGGAAATTGCAAAAAAGGTGGGCTTTGACAGGACAAATATAAGCCGTATAAAGAGCGGCAAAAGGGTTCCCCATCCCGATAGCGCCACTGCGGAAAAGCTGATAAATGGCATATATCTCTTTTCAGATAATAAGAATAACCTTAAGAAGCTTTGCTCGGTGGTAGGTGCCAATCCAAAAGCTTCCGCAAAAGAGATAAAACAGGCGATCAAGGAATGGTTATATGAGGGCTATGACTATAAAGCAGCCGAAAACACAGACAGCCGGGCAAAGAAAAAGCGCGAAGAAAAAGCTAACGCCTCTCATTACTTCGGGGAGAGACTTAACTCTTCCATGCTCCTGGCGGAGCTTTCAAACGTACGCCTAAGTAAGCTAGTCCACGCCGATGCTTCCCTTATAAGCAGATACAGAAGCGGCGTAAGAACTCCTGTTTCAAACTCCGAACTTGCCAATCAGATCAGCTCTGTTCTGTTTGATCGCATCATCAGAAGCGGTAAGGAGTCTGAGCTCTGTGACCTTATGCGTATTCATGTTTCCGAACTGGAGGATGAAACCTTCACCCTTTGGCTCTATGGTACGGATGAACAGGAAGATAATGTACAGGTAGCAGAAAATATTCTGGGGATATTTGACTCTTTGCCTTCAAAAGGCAGCATGCAGTTTCCGGACGTATCCGGATTAGTTGCAGTTGAATATGATAATCAGTCGGTTTACTATGGCACTGAAGGGCTTAGAAGCGCTGTTTTGCGCTTTCTTTCCACCGCAATAAAAGAGAATGTAGACAGGCTATGCCTGTACTCCGACATGAATCAGAGCTGGATGACACAGGACAGAGAATTCCTTGTCAAATGGGCATCTCTTATGAGCTCCCTGGTAAAAAACAAAACTCATATAAACATCATCCATAACATCGACAGAAGTCTTGACGAAATGAGCGATGCCATCAGAAGCTGGCTTCCTCTGTATATGTCAGGAATGATCGAATCCTATAGCTGCAGAAAGCAGAGAAATCCAAGATTTTCTCACACTATGTTCCTTATTCCCGGTGTCGCCTGTATAAGGGCTTTTCAGGTTGCAGCCTCAGAATCCGATGTCATCTGCCACTTCTATACTGATCCCAAAAGCCTTGAGTTATGTGAAAGAGAATATAACGATCTCCTTAAAAGCTGTTTTCCTCTCATTCACCCACTTTCCAAGGAGTTATTTCCTCTGGTTTCAGATGTCATCATCATTAAAAATACTCTCTCTTTTGCAACCATGTCCGATGAACTGGCAAGAAGTTTTAATGACCGGTCCCTATACGAGAACTGGCAGGTTTCCAATTCTCTTTTGCTAAAAAAGCTTGAAACGAATACAGTCTATGAGTGCATTCCTCTGGCAGGCGAAGATACACTGACACAAGGCAAGGTTCCTGTTGCAAAAGCCTATGGAGATTCCAAGTATTTTTACACCCCGGAGCAGTACTCCATGCACATAAGAAGTATCATTGCGCTTTCCGAGAAGTACGACAGTTACAGGTTCTATCCTATCCCGGAGACACCCTTTAGTAACATCGACCTGCTCATCTCCGACAGTACAACAAAAATAACCCCAGCCTTCAGACCGGGGTTATCCTTTGCGCTTAATCAACCATCCATGTGCGCTGCATTTAAAGCCTACGCCAAAACTCTTATGGAGAAAAACAAGACCGACAGAAATTCACTAAGGAAAATGTTGGAAGCAAAGTGCCTTTGCTCTGTTAAATAACCAGTCCTATTCCGGTTCTACGTAACGTACCTTCATTTCCTCAAGATTATCGATCATATCCAGTGTCTCATCCAGAATCTCTGTCCTGTTCTCAAGCTTGTCTCTATAGTCAGGAGTTGCCTGGGGACTTGGATGCGAACTTTCGAAGATTATATCCATCCAGCCAAAAGCAAACTTGAAGAACATGTCAAATATCACTGAAAGGTTTTTACGAATATTTAGTTCGACTTCATAGTCATAAAACCTTACTATCAGATTTCCATCGCTGAATCTAAAGGACGAAATTCCTATAACAGCCTCTGAAATCTTATATGCTCTTTCCGGTTTTAACCCCAAATAATCAGTGATCAGTTGAACAAGTCTGTCATCTACTGTTGCCGCAACATCATCGTCTTCTGCACCCATAAAATAGTTTATGACTGCAGCAACTGTCATACTGGTTCCTTCTTTCAGGGCTTCCTCAAAGCTATCATCCGCATTAAACAAAACTGCCCTAAATATTTCTTCTACAGTTTCCTTTGTATTTTGCTTTGCTGCTTTGGCTGCAGCATATTCCGCATATCCTATTCCTTCTTTTATGTTGGCACGGATGGTGCTTTCAAAAGCTTTATCCCCTGCTGCCTTCATCGCTTTTTCTGCCATAGTGCCAAAGAATCTTCGCATAGTTGCCCCTGTCCATTTAGACACTTTTTCCAGGGCAGGTCCTGTAAAATTATCCGAGATGTATTCTGAAAGCCATGAGGTAAAATATGCCAGTGTAAGGTCACCTACTGCAGCAAGTACCGATCTGTATACATCGCCCTTCTCATTGCCGTCACCATGATAATAGTGTTCCATAAAAGAATACATAAGATAACAGGATACAACTAATCCAAGTGCTTCAGGCTCCGGTTTCATATCTCCGGTAAGCACTTCTCCCAGGGTTTCTTTAACAGCAGAAAGCATGGTCTTGCCAAAGGAGCAATCCTCTATTGTAGGGTTTTCTTCCGCACCCGCCCCTATATACTGTCCGATATATGTGCACAGAAGATTCTTGAAAGGATTAATGAAGGATGCGGCAATTTTTCCCGGGCCGCCCGGATACCAGGTGTTCAGGATAACCTGAACAGCATAGTCTCCGGCCTTTGCCATGGCACTAGACACCACAATATATTTGGTACAAAGATCAGCAAACTCTGTCTCAGTTTTTGCCATATCAGCATAAAACCGGGTCGAAGTAAGCAGAATATAATATCTCAGGTACTCTATCTCAGAAGCTGAGTAATTATCAATGTTCCTGATCATATTTTTAATCTGAGGCTCCGGTCCTATACCGAACTCACGGACAGTCTTCTTAAGTTTTCTGATTGCTTCCTGACGCTCAGCAACGCTTGGAGGAACAGGCTTCTCACCCCAAAGCTCCATCGGAAGATCACCTTCAAAATGCTCTCCGTCCTTTCCGTTGTACAGAAGTTTCATCTTGGCATAATATGGCTGTCCCAGCATAGGCAGAGTTACTTTCGGATAAAAAGAATATCCACCGGATGTCGTGTAATCCATCCAATACTCAAAGTTGATCTTGAAAGTATTTCCATACTTGCCTTCATCATCAGGATCTTCGTACTTCAGTTTTGGATTCCTGAATATCTTTGCCTTCTGAGTCCTGGAATCCATATAGCACACAAGCACATCAAAACTCGATGGCATGATCGGAATATCTCCGGGTTTCGGGTTGTCTTCAGCCACAGTATCTACCAGGAACTTATCGTCCTTGAAATATTTTGTATTAGGTACAACAGACAATCCGTCAGGATACAGTTCAACATAAAATTCACTCTCAGCTGTTGTACCGTCTTTGAACTCAGCTACAACGTCGATAGTTTTTGTAACTCTGTCGGCAATTATGTCATTTGCCTTTTCCATTTCCTGGGAAAGGTTCTTTATAACAGCATAGTAACCACATTTGTAGTTTGCTTCCTTTTCATAGGACACATCGAAATCAGACCCGGCATCAAACCTTATATCTATGGGTTCATCCACCGCATCCTTGATATAAAACATGACTTTTTCTTCGCCGCCCTGTCCGGCTATAAATACTGCTTCTCCGGGCTGACTGCTCTCCAGCCAGCTTGTTCCGTCATCAGAAAGCTTCGGATAGATGATGTAAGGCTTCTCGCCTACGATATTAAATACCACATTTCTTGTGTATACACCGCCCTCTCCCGTGAACCGGAAGGATACTGTTCCTTTGGTCTTATTGCCTTCTTTTGGCACCAAAACCTCCGCCGCCTTATAGCCATTAACTGTCATTCCGCCGTCTGATACGATAAGTGCATCAGTTGGCGATGACACAGAAATCTGTCCCGTAAGCTTATCATTGTTAAAGACTCTTTTATCCCAAGTGGTCTCCTCAATACGGGCATAAACGTACTTTGCGTCATCTCCGCGCTTTAGTGTATCTCCAAAGTCCTTATAAACATACATCTTGTATGTGGATCTCTTGTCCTCTTTTTTCTCTTCCTTCTTTTCTTTCTTTTTGGTTTTCTTTTTAGCCGTAGCTTTACCTGCAGCTCCGGCAGCACCTATTGCTCCTGCAGCGGCTGCAGCCCCTGCGGCTCCGCTGCCAACTGCCTTTGGAAGTTCCTCTTCATCGATATCAAGGTCATCGAGAGGGTTTCCCAGATCATCAGTAAGCGATGAAAAATCAGACCAGAGGTCCTCGTCATCGGATTCTTCCTCATACACAAAGTCATCACCTTCCACAATATCACTGGTGATATCTGTACCCTCATCCTCTCCGGCAGTATCCATAGCAGTACTGGTATCTTCCAGCACTGCATTATTGACATTATCAAGATTTACAATTTTGTAACGGTAATTGATATCAGCATCTACAGTCACCCCTGTATAATAATTAATGAATTTGATCCTGCCACGACTGTCAGCATAGACCACATCGTCATCAGACTGTATAGTGTAATCCAATCCGGAAATATAAGCATCTCCATATTCTTCCGGCCATGTGTACTCTTCACACCCCTCAATCCAATTCCCGTCCCTTCTGGCAGTATGAATATTAGAGTAAAAAGCAAAGTAGTCATTTGGCTCAATTGTCCATTCAGGATCATATTCAGGTGCATTTTTTGATGTAAAAGTCTTATTCGAATTAACCCTCTCCAATGCAACCGCATTTGCAGTACCGGAAAGATAGCTAAGTGCAGACACCGTAACAGCATCACCAGTATGTGCATTTATCTGATACACAATATTTACAGTATTTCCTTCGGTTTTTTCCTCCAACAGTGTCATTTTCCATGGATCGTCAGTATAAAATTTGATTCCAAAGACAACCTGACGTCCCATATCGCTGGTTACTTTCGGATTCTCTTTTTGTGCACGCCCTAATGCATATCCTGAATAATACATATCCTGATTCATACAAGTACAGGTTTTCCCATACTTTTTAGCAGCATCACTGTTTTCAGCAAAACCTTCATTGTGCCAGTAGGCATCAAAGGGTTGTTCTGCCCATAAATCACTACCATATCCGCCCATCAGATCGTAATAGCTTTCTCCGTTTGAATCAGTATACGGAACATCCATTACCTCTTTGGGATCATCCTCAGGATTAATACGCTTGGCATACACCGGTATCGCAGCATAACCAAACAGCACAAGTCCTGCTGCCATTCCTGCCAGTATTCTTTTTGCGATCAAAAGCTCTTTTCTCATAGGCGATACCTCATGTTGTCTTTCGATTACAAACTGCTCTATCTCTGAGTCTTATGGAGTAGCTCTTATCATTACCACCTTGCCGATCTCAATGTCACCGTTAAGAACAGGGCCAATAGCATAATCAAAACCATTTACTGTCACAAACCTGTTGATCTTGCAGTTAAGATCCGAATTGACGCTGTAGACATCCATTGACGTGCGTTCCTCATCCCAGTCGCCCTCCAGAGTCATGGTAACCGTGGAGTTATCAACCAGATCAAGATCATCTCCTGAGCTGTCGTTTTTCTCATAGCGTGCCTTTGTATGGAAAAGAACTGTCAGCTTATATCCCATGTACTGAACATCAGCATCGGATAAAACCATCCTCTGGATATCCTTTTCTCCCGAGTCGCCATTTACGTAAAGCATGGACTTCCACATTCCACCAAGGCCCCAAAGTTCCTTGTATTCCATTCCATCCTCCGGAAAACCGTCATTAAAATACCAGTCAAAATCATGCAATACAACGTCCTGGTCAGGTCCTGTTATGCTGGGAGAAAGTGATCCCAAAGAACTCTGAGAGTAATCTGCGTCATTTCCCGATCCAGCCTGTTCAGCCGCAGTCTCATCTGCAGCATTCTGATCCGTATTGTCAGCTTCTGTCTCGCCTGCAGTATCGCCTGCTGCCTCATTCATGGCTTCTTCAGTTGTTTCAGTTGCCACAGTCTCAGCCACCTGCTGCTCAGCATTTTCAGGCATTACGTCTGTTGAAACTTCGGTACCAATATTCTCAGTCTTATCACTCTTACCTCCGATAAGACCATTCTTTTTTGCATAAAGACCTGCCACCACAATGACTACTACCGCAAGAACTCCGGCTGCTGCCATAATGATGTTCTTCATATTTTCCGAAAGCCCTGATCCTTCTGACGAATGGGCTGGTGCTGCCTCATGCTGAGACTGGTAATTCACATTCGGTGCAGGAGGCGTAGGAGGCGCTGAAGGCCCTGAAGCTCTTGGTATGATCTTCGGTCCGGAATCTCCTGCACCACCGCCTGCCGAAGTTATTCTCGCTCCACATTCTTCACAAAAGGTACTTCCATCAGGTATTCTTGCTCCACAACTATCACAAAACATAGGCGCTCCTTTTTAAGCTCTTTTTCTAAACAGCAAAAATAATGGTTATTATGGCAAATCCAAGGGAAATGCCTCCGAGAAAGCTGGTGATCCTCCCTTCCTGAGAGGTTCTTATTCCATCGATCTTCTTAGCCGTGAAAGACTGGGCTATGCTGTAGATCCAACCATCTTTCTTCCCAATTGCCTGAAGTGCCAGTACAGCTCCTGATATTCCTGCCATAGAGGTAAGGGCAGAAACATTGTCAAGGCCTGCATAAGCCAGATAGCCAAATCCTCCCAGGAGAATTCCTATTATGAAAAGAGGTATGCTCTTTTCATCCTCTGACTTTTTGAAAATTCCCGCTGCCCCTTTGAAAGTATTGGGGATACCTCCTGAAAAAATTGAATACAGCATAAGTGCCACGGATCCCTTACCTGCAACTCCTCCTATCATCCCAAGACCCTCTCTGTCAAAGCCTCCCTCTCCGAAGGTCAGGAACGAAAGTATATTTGCTGTAGGATTATCCGAATACCTGTTTAATCCGGTGTAGGTCCATATGCCTCCAAGTAAAAGCGCAAACAACAGATTTTTGGGTTTTATCAGCGATCCGAATATTCCACCGACAAAAGAAAGTCCACTTTTAAGAAGAGTTTCAATTGGCGAAATTACAGTTTCTACGATCTCGTCTGCCATACCTGACACACTGCTTACCGCCTCCTGAACAGACTGAACAGGAGCCATTTCTATAAGTTCCCACTCTCCGGCCCCCGAAGGCGCAGTAAAATCTCCAAGCTTAAGCACCTGACCGGCACTCTTAGCAGCCTCGCCGACTTTTGGCGCCTGTATATGTACAGTCCCGGACATACTCTGCCCCCTGCTGCTCTGCTGCTTATTCTCACTTCCCGTAACCGCCTCAAGCTTTTGTCCGCATTGATTGCAGAACTTGGCATTTTTACTTAACTGTGCTCCGCATTCAGGACAAAACTTAAACTGTTGTGCCATAAATAGCCTCCTACTGTTTGGTGAAGATCACGTTTACTTTCTCATCATCCAATCTGAAGTACATTGGTATTCTTTCAGGTGTGACAGTATTTACTCCCAAAGTCACTGTGCCATCCTCATGGACAAGGGCCATGTCAACTACAACTGAGGTCTCCGCTGTGCTGAGTCTCAACTCATGAGCAACATCATAGCGGCAATCTACACTGCCTCCGGGAGGAAGAGGTCCTGACAGAAACACATAAGTCATATCCTGCTTTCCTTCAGGAAACCCTAAAATCTCAGACAGCTCACTGTCGAAATCTGTAACAACTGTCTCTCCATCGCCATTAAATTCCATGGTCCCATGGTCTGATACAAACACTCCATTATGAGGATCAGGCACCGGTGTATCAGGCTCATAGGGCATATTTGGTGAACCGGCTCCGACACCACAGCCTGCAAGGCAGGTCAGCGCCAGAAGAAATGTAAGAACCGTCACTAAAACATTTCGACTGCAAATATTTCTTTTCATAAGTGCTATCCTCCATATTCAAGTTACTGCATGGTATAAACATCGGTGCATTCGAGGCCTGAAACGATCAGCATCTTCTGATCCTCAGAAACCGACATCAGCAGCCCCGAATAAAAATCATCTTTACCCTCTGATTTGTCTTTTTCCGCAAACGAAGAAGAGCATCCTCCCACTATCAGGATGATGCCGAGAGAAATGGCTATAACTCGAACCTTTCCCTGGAATGATGACTTACTGCGCATAGTACAACCTCCAAAGTCGAATTAACCCCCATGATTCAATTGCTTGAACGTCAAATCATACACTTATTAATATTTTACCAACACTTATGCACAAAAAAGGTGTGACGTACACTTTGTCATTGACAAAGCATATGTCACACCTTTGCTTTACGCTATGGCGTCTTTCATGCTCTTTACGTATTCCCCGACATACCTCGGAGAATCTTTTCCATACTTCTCTATTATCTTGATGATGGCACTGCCTACGATTGCTCCGTCGGAGATATCTGCCATCTTCTTGGCCTGCTCGGGTTTGGATATTCCAAATCCTATGGCACATGGCACTGTAGAATTCTCTCTGATGGCCTTTACTATGCTTTCAAGGTCCGTTTTGATCTCACTTCTGGTTCCTGTTACACCTAGGCTGGAAACGACGTATATGAAACCCTCAGCGTCTTTTGCAATCTGTGCGATCCTGTTCTCGGAGGTAGGTGCGATCAGAGAAATCAGATCAACTCGGTATTTAGCACATACCGGATGGAACTCTTCCTTTTCTTCATAGGGAAGATCCGGCAGGATAAGCCCGTCGATTCCGATCTCGCTGCAGGTTTTAATGAACCTCTCTGCCCCATAGGAAAAGACCACATTGGCGTAGGTCATAAATACCATGGGGATCGTTACATCTTTTCTAAGCTCTTTCACCATATCAAAGATCTTGTCTGTTGTGACTCCTCCGGTAAGAGCCCTAAGGTTAGCACCTTGAATTGTAGGGCCCTCGGCTGTGGGATCTGAGAAGGGGATTCCCAATTCTATGAGATCTGCTCCGTTTGCGGCTGCCTCCTTGACCACTTTGACCGTTGTCTCAAGGTCCGGATCACCACAGGTTATGAATGCAATAAATGCCTTACCGTTTTCAAATGCTTTTCTTATATTACTCATTGATATTCTCCCCTCTGTACCTTGCAATGGCTGCGCAATCCTTGTCGCCTCTGCCCGAAACAGTTATTACTATGATCTTGTCTTTATCCATAGCAGGTGCTATTTTCATGGCATGTGCCAGAGCATGGGATGACTCTATGGCCGGTATGATACCCTCTGTTCTTGAAAGATACTCAAAGGCATTAACTGCCTCGTCATCAGTTACAGGTACGTACTGCGCTCTTCCTATGTCGTGAAGATAAGCGTGCTCCGGTCCTATTCCGGGATAATCAAGTCCTGCGGAAATTGAATAAACAGGTGCTATCTGTCCGTATTCATCCTGGCAGAAATATGACTTCATTCCGTGGAAGATTCCAAGCTTACCTGTTGCAATGGTAGCTGCTGTTTCAAAGGTATCAACGCCTCTTCCGGCAGCTTCACAGCCAATCAGCTGAACGCCTTCATCCTCAATGAAATTATAGAAGGTACCTATTGCGTTTGATCCGCCTCCTACACATGCCATTACAATGTCCGGAAGTCGTCCTTCCTTCTCCATTATCTGCTGCTTGATTTCTTTGGAGATAACAGCCTGAAAGTCCCTTACGATGGTCGGGAACGGATGTGGTCCCATGACACTTCCCAGGCAGTAGTGTGTATCGCTTATCCTTGATGTCCATTCTCTCATTGCCTCCGATACTGCATCCTTTAAAGTTGCTGTTCCTGTTGTGACCGGTACTACTTCTGCCCCTAAGAGCTTCATCTTATAAACATTGAGCGCCTGTCTTTTGGTGTCCTCTTCTCCCATGAAAACAACGCACTCCATGCCCATCAGAGCAGCAGCCGTAGCTGTTGCAACTCCGTGCTGTCCTGCACCTGTCTCTGCGATAAGCCTTGTCTTACCCATCTTCTTGGCAAGAAGCGCCTGACCAAGTACATTGTTTATCTTGTGAGCTCCTGTGTGGTTAAGATCCTCTCTCTTCAGATATATCTTGGCTCCGCCCAGGTCTTTAGTCATCTTCTCAGCATAGTACAGCCTTGAAGGCCTTCCGGCGTAGTCATTAAAAAGAGTCTGAAGCTCTTTATTAAACTCAGGATCATCCTTGTAGTGGTTGTAAGCCTCTTCCAGCTCTATGACCGCATTCATCAGTGTTTCCGGTATATACTGACCACCATGGATTCCAAATCTTCCGTTCTGATTACTCATAATAATTCTCCCATAAACTTACTCATTTTCTCAGGGTCCTTAAGACCATCAGTCTCAATTCCCGAACTGACATCCACTGCATAAGGCTTTAGCTTTTTAACCGCATCCGCCACGTTTTCAGGTCCAAGACCTCCTGCCAGAAAGTACGGTTTGTCAAACCCGGCTTCGGCAATCAGTTCCCAGTTAAAGGTCTGTCCTGTACCCTTCCCCGAATCCAGCAGCAGATAATCTGCACTGCTCTGTTTTGCCTTTTCCAGATCCTCTTTGCTTTTGATAACAAATGCTTTGATAACACATGCTCCATCCGCCAGAGATCTTAATCTTGCAATATACTCCTCATTCTCATGTCCGTGAAGCTGCGCAATATCGATAACGCCATCTGTCAAAAGAGCTGCAACCCTCTCCGGGACTTCATCTACAAAAACTCCAACCTTCTTTATATCCGGCAAAAGAGCTTTTCCAAGATTTATCGCTTCATCCCTGGATACGTTTCGAGAGCTCTTTTCCCAAAACACAAACCCTGCATAATCAGGCCTAAGCTCATTGGCTGCCCGGATATCATCTATTCTTTTTAGTCCGCAAAACTTAACCTTGGCTTTTTTCACAAAAGACTCTTAAGCTCCTTTAATTTTATGCTCTTGTCCGCTGCTCTCATGAGTGTTTCTCCCACAAGAACCGCATCGGCTCCCATGTCTTTTATTGCTTTGACATCCTCAGGCCCCTTAACTCCCGACTCTGACACAAATAAAATATCATTCGGTATTAGTGCACGAAGCCTCTTGCTGTTCTCCGTATCCACCGAGAAGTCCTTGAGGTTTCTGTTGTTTACACCGATGATCCTGGCACCTGAATTTATTGCCTTTTTGACCTCTTCTTCATCATGTGCTTCAACAAGCGCCGACAGCCCAAGCCCGTCACAGATGTTTATGTATCTCTTTATCTCCTCTTCAGAGAGTATTGCGCATATGAGAAGAACTGCAGAAGCCCCTAAAACAGCAGCCTCATGGATCATATACTCGTCTACAACAAAGTCTTTTCTAAGGCAGGGAATATTCACAGCAGAGCTTATTTCTGAGAGGTACTCATCTCTTCCCAGAAACCACTTCGGCTCTGTAAGCACCGATATGGCATCTGCTCCCGCCTTCTCATAATCCGTGGCAATATCAAGATAAGGAAACTGCTCAGCGATTATACCTTTTGACGGAGAAGCCTTTTTGCATTCACAGATGAATGACAGCTCGTCCTTCCTTAAAGCCTCTTCAAATGCAAAGCCCTTTTGGGGAAACATTGCAGCTTCAAATCTGATAGCTTCGATGCTCTTTATTTCTTTTTGTTTTTCAACTCTTAATCTTGCGTAATCGGCAATTTCATCTAAAATTGTCATCTGTTACTAACCTCGATTATCTTCTCAAGTGTTTCTGTTGCCTTTCCTGAACTGATCAGTTTCTCTGCAAGCTTAACTCCGTCCTTAAAGGACTCAGCCTTTCCTGCTATGTAAAGAGATGCACCTGCATTTAAGAGAACTGCATTTGTCTTAGGTCCCTTGGCTCCTGCAAGGATATCCCTTGTTATTTTTGCGTTTTCTTCAGGTGTTCCTCCAACAAGTTCTTCCTTTGAGCAACGCTCAAAGCCGAAATCTTCGGGCTTTATGATATATGTTTTGTACCATCCGTCATTGATCTCACAAACCTTGGTCTCGCAGCTCATTGAGATCTCATCAAGCTTGTCCATTCCATAGACAACCATTCCCCTCTTTATGCCGAGGTTTACAAGAACCTGTGCCAGAGGCTCAACCAGATACTCATCATAAACACCAAGAAGCTGCATCTTGGGTGAACCCGGGTTTGTAAGAGGTCCAAGGATATTGAACACGGTTCTGAATCCAAGTTCCTTTCTGATAGCTCCTACGTACTTCATGGATGTGTGGTACTTCTGTGCAAAGAAGAAACACATTCCGGCCTCATTTAAAAGTTCAATGCACTTATCCGGATCCTGCTGGATATTGACTCCAAGAGCCTCCAGGCAGTCAGCTGTTCCGCATTTACTTGATGCTGCCCTATTTCCGTGCTTGGCAACCTTCACTCCGCCTGCAGCAGCAACAATAGCAGATGTTGTTGAAATGTTAAAGCTGTGAGCGTTGTCTCCACCGGTTCCTACGATCTCAAATATATCCATACCGGTATCAACCTTGGTGGCATGATCCCTCATGGCTGCTGCACAGCCGGCGATCTCGTCTGTTGTCTCCGCTCTTGCGCTCTTTGTGGAAAGAGCTGCCAGGAAAGCTGCATTCTGAGTCGGGCTTGTCTCACCACTCATGATCTCATTCATCACCTGATAGGCTTCATCATAGGTGAGATCTTCCTTGTTTACGATTTTTACGATTGCTTCTTTGATCATTTACTCTTCCTCCTGTCGGCCTGTCAGGAACTTTTGGGGTAAAAGAAAGTCCCTGACAGAAAACTATTGTTTCTGTCAAGGACGAATATACTTAATCCGCGGTGCCACCTTGAATTTGCGACTATTGTCGCACCCTTAAGAGATACTAACATATCCCCGACAACTGACGTATGTCTTCACGTCGCAGAATACTAAGCCTTAAACACTGTTCACTGCGCCCTCTGTGGTCCATTTGATAACTTGTTTCCTACCCGTTCTCAGCTCCTCGGGCTCTCTGTGGGGTCATCATTACCTTTATCTCCACTTCATCGGTTTGAAGTATTAAATTATTGAAATAATAACATCACGCATAGGAGATGTCAATTACTTTTTACATCCTCATCGCAACTTCATAGGCTCGCCAGATTACAGACCTGAGATTGCCAATCTGTTTGCAGTCTCCGACGAAATCCATGTTGCTGGTTCTGTCATTGTCACTTATTACAGGATCAGGAATATATCCCGCGGAGCTGATGACAGAATCGCACTCTATACGGATCTCTTTTCCATCCTTGTCTGTACAGATGATGGCATTATCCTGCACTTCCTTGAGCTTAGTCTCAAGATAAACAGGAATCTCATGAAGTGCAAACCACTCCCTTAAATATGAACTGTTGGCAAGACAAACGCCCTTCTGTGATACAAGGTCATCCTTCATCTCAACTATGATCGGATGCTTGCCCCAAAGAGCCAGTTCATACGCAATCTCACTTCCTGTAAGTCCTCCGCCGATAACGGCCACAGTCTCTCCGACTTCTTTACCAAGAAGGAAATCACAGGCTTCAATCATCTTCTCGTGCCCCGGAACATTCTTAAGAATCCTGGGTCTTGAGCCTGTTGCAATAATAATATCGCTCTTTCTTCCGAATCTCCTCGGGTCATCAATCTCTGTATTCAGGTGCACTTCGATGCCCAAAACATCCATCTGTCTTCTGTACCATCTGAGGAGATCCCTTAACTTACCCTTGTAGGACTCTGAACTTGCAGCGATAAAAGTACCGCCCAGTACGTCACTCTTTTCATATATGACAGGATTATGGCCTCTGAGCTTAAGAACTCTTGCAGCCTCCATTCCACCTATTCCGCCACCGACAATATGTACGGTCTTCGGATGCTTGGCTTTTTGGATAAAATGCTTGTCGGTCTGCATTGTCTCCGCATTGACAGCACACCTTGCCAGGTGAAGCGAATCCGAGAGATCCTGATCGTTTGGAACGCCCTTGTAATGGCACATGTTAAAGCAACCGTTGTGACACAGAATACATGGCCTTATGTCGTTCTCCCTGTCATTCATGAGCTTGGTAACCCATTCTGTATCAGCGAGGAATGGTCTTGCAAATCCTGCTCCGTCAAGCTCTTCGTCAGCTATATGATCGGCAGCCACTCTCGGGTCAAGCCTTCCTGCGCACACCACAGGTATATCTATATATTTGCGGAGTTTAACAACATCCTCAAGATTGCAGTTCTCAGGCATATAGATAGGAGGATGAGCCCAGTACCATGCATCATAGGTTCCGTTGTCACAGTTGAGCATGTCATATCCTGCATCCTGGAGATATTTTGCAGCCTTTTTGGATTCTTCGAAATCTCTTCCGACCTCAGTGTATTCCTCACCCGGAAGGGCTCCCTGTCGCATTCCCTTGGTTTTGGATATCACACTGTATCTGAGAGATACCGGAAAATCACTTCCACACTGCTTCTTGATCTCCTGAACTATCTCCACAGCAAAGCGGTACCTGTTCTCAAAAGATCCGCCATACTCATCTGTCCTCTTATTTACATAGGGAAGAGTGAACTGATCAAGAAGATATCCCTCGTGAACAGCATGCACTTCTACACCGTCAACACCTGCGTCCTTAAGGAGTCTCGCACTCTTTCCAAAAGCCTCAACATATTCCCTGATCTCCTCTTTGGTCAGCTGCCTTGAAGGAAGCTTGTCTGACCATCTGTTGGGCGAAGGGCTTGCCGAAGCGGTAATCTTATCAAGGTCCATAAAGGGCTTGGATAATACCCTTAGAGCCGGGTTATTGTAGAGCTTCTCCATCATGCTGCTGACGGTAAAAGACCTTCCGAATCCGGCTGTAAGCTGTACAAAGAGCTTGGCTCCGGTCTTGTGAAATTCAGGCATCCAGGCAGCAAGATCCCGGTACATCTGTTTATTGGTGTAAAGCCACTGTCCGAACATCGGATTGTACACAGGCTGACAACCCGGAAGCACAAGTCCCGCATTGTTTTTGGCAACATTCAGGATGAAATTCGCACCTTCTTTGTCAAAGTGGTTCTTTTCCATCCATCCGAAAAGATCTGTTCCTCCCATAGATGTCAATACGATTCTGTTCTTGATTTCACAGTTTCCGATTTTCCAAGGTGTAAACAGAGGTTGTAATCTTTCGTCCATTGTGTTTTCCCCCAGTATATAAGAAATATTATTATGCTTTAAAATACTCTTTTATAGCTTCAAGCTTCTTTTGCCCGGCAGCTCTTCCAAGCTGATATACTCTCTCGAGCTCCGCCGGATCTTTCTCAACAGGGCTTATATTAAGAGGCTCATCCGGTCTTATTACCAGCACCTCTCCCGATTTCTCTTTGTCTCGTATGTATCTCTTTTCCTCATTGTACATGAGGTGGCGCTTCTCCATGCACTCTATCATATTCGGATATCTGCGAAGCATGACTTTGACAAGAGGCATAAATTTCTGGTGACCCTTTACATAGTCGCCGGGCTGAGTCTCTATGACAAGTATCCTCTCATATCCCTTATCCTCCATGAATTTTAAAGGAATGGAGTCCGATGGTCCTCCGTCGAGATATACTCCCCCATCTATATGCACAGGCCTTGATACAAGCGGCATTGATGCAGAAGCCTGGATCCATGTAATGTCTTCTTTTTCACCGTCTGTGCACTTGTGATATGCAGGTTTACCTGTGTTTATGTCAGTTGCCACGCAATAGAATTCCATCGGGTTTTCTTTAAATGTCTTAATATCCCATTTATCAAGCTTGTACGGAAGTTCGTCGTAGCAAAAGGGAACATTGTAGATATCCCCTGTAAGCAGAAGCGACCTTATACTGTGATACCTCTTGTCAGTACAGTATTTCTTGTTGTATCTTACTGCTCTGCCAATCTGCTTGGACTTATAGTTTATTCCAAAGGTAGCTCCGGCAGAAACGCCCACAGCTCCATCAAAATCAATTCCGTTCTCCATAAGGACGTCAATCACTCCGCAGGTAAACATCCCGCGCATAGCGCCGCCCTCCATAACAAGACCCTTTCTCATCCTCTCCTGTTTCCTCTCAAAGCGTTACTTATAATTATATTACAAAATGCAACAAAAAAGCGAGTCATTGTGGACTCGCCGAAATACTGCCCGTCTGATAAGGTCATGCAGCACTGCGTGATATTGCGCGTGCAATATATCTCTTGCAGATAAAAGATATGGGTTCTACAAATCTGTTGAGAATAATTGCAGCTCTCATTATATTAAGCTCATTGTTATCATATGACATATGCCCGTTTTCGAGCTTATATATGAGCTTGTTGACCTTCTTGTCGTCTGTTCTGCTGATTCCGCTGGATTCCAAATCGTTTAAATATTTGACCAGCTTGCTGCGCTGTCTCTTGCTCATCATTACAGCAAATGTTCTGGGGTGGTTGGCTTGTAGTCTGAATAAATCTGTTGTAAGCATATAGATTTCCTCCTCATAATCACGAGGAATATTATCATATATTTTTGTGAATATTTTGTGAATAAAACACTCAAAAACAAAAAATAATACATGATATTGAAACATAATTCCGACCATAAAAAAGCCGGGGCTATTTTTAGCCTCGGCTTTAAAGACATATTCTGATTTTCAGATATCAAAGGTCTTCTGAAATCGCATGGTTACTAACCGATGTATAGGTGAGGATCATATCATCGTAGTCCCCTGCCCGTGTTCCGATAACCTGAGAGTTGGTACTTCCGCCGTGGAAAGTAATTCCGGCATCAGCAATATTCACAGTATCGAATGCGACTGCTTTTCCGTTCTTTATGAATACACTTCTGACTCCGACACTCTGAATATCATACTCGGAGTAGTTGGTTGCACTTACCTCCACACAGTCACCGATGTCTCTGGTATCTATCGCAACAGAAGTGTATGCGCATCTGTCAGTGGGATTTATCGTATAAGCATACTCATAGTTTCTTGCACTGTCTATCTCTGCATTTACAAACTGTCCGTAGAGGATAAACTGCTGATCCTTCTTCACTGCATCTGCATAATCATTCACTTTTCTGAGCACATTTCCGGAGCCGTCCCTTGCAACAAAATCTGCGCTGATGGATATATCTGATCCGGTATTGTTGGTTGCTACCACAACGTAGTATGTACACCATCCGATACTGTCAGGAATCAGATATTCACTGTCAATTGTGACTTCGCCATGAGTTTCTTCAGCAGCATATGCGGTTTCTGCGGGGATAAAAGAAGTAGATCGGCCTGATAAAAGAATTATCATCATCCCTAATGTTACAGCACAAGCGAAAATCCTTTTTATCATAGCCTTTTCCTCCAAAACAGAATTATTATTCACAAAGAATTTGTGTAATAGTATTATCGCGAAAAAAAGGTGCTTTCGCCACAACCACAAGTGTTATTTAATTCTAATTTTAGAAAGGTCTGATTCTCTTTAGAAACTATCTGTATACCACAAAGTACCCGCCGTAATCATCTGCATTATAGCCGCTCAAATCCCCGAAAAGCTCAAGTTCACTGCTTGCTACGACAAAGACATCCGAAGCATATTTTTCATCTGTCACATCATCAGGAAGCTCAAATATGAAGTTGCCGAACGACTTGGCAATCCTGAACTCCGCATAAGGGTCTTTGTACTCTACTGTCTGATAGAACTTGTACGGATCATAATTCGTGTAATAAAGAGCAAGCATGAACGGCGACGAAAGGCCTTCATAAGTCGACCTTATCTGCCTGTCATCTCCTGCAATCTCATAGGCTTTCGCAATAGCATCACCATATCCCGGCATATAGATGCTAAGGGCATAGGTACTGTAATCAGTAAAGTAATCCCTTGTAAAAGACAAGGCTCCTATAAGCAGAACAGCTGCAACAGCCACAAACATAACCCTTGCCTGCTCGAGGATAAATCCCGCTCCCAGGACAAAGAAAAAGATAAACGGAATGAACAGCATAACAAGTCTGTTGATATCGGGAAGTATCACGATATCAAGCACTGCAGTACCTATTACTGCTGAAATAAAGAGCATAAGTCCCATCCTGTACTGCAGGCTGAGCTGTTCAGCTCCTCTTTTCCCTGTAACAGCATGCTTAATACAGATAATAAGGCCCAGGAAAGTAACCGGAAATGTAAATTCAAACAGTGAGGCATATCCAGGATAAAAATGTGCAAGTGTATGGCCTGAATCTCCCACAGTAACAGCAAGCAGCATTGACTTTAAGTTGCCAAGCATGGTTGCGAAAAACGAACCGTCAAGCGCAATAAACGCCTCTCCCGTTCTGGCTGCGGTAAACTTGTTAAAGCAAAAGTGCTCTGTAACGATTTCCGGAAGTCCGAGGTAATTGATCGCATAGAATACGAGCAGCGGAAGGAAAACAACAATAAATGTCACAGCTGCTGATATCACTTTTTTCCAGGTCAGTGCTTTTATCTTTATTCCGTAAGTACACATCAAAAGAAGCAGTATCGGAATCACTATTGTTGCTGCCCCGTAGCTGTACATACACAGCGCAAAAGCCGCTGAACTGAGGCAGTAAAACAACGTGCTGTTTTTCTTAACTCCGAGCATGAAAAGCCAGAATGCCAGCATCAGATTAAAAGGCATGATGTTGCAGTCAAGACTCCATCTGGATAAGATGACGTGCCATGGACAGACAGCCAGAAAGGCTGCACCAAGAAGTGCCATCTCATTCCTGAATCTCCTGCCCTCCATAACGATCCTGATAACCGCATAGAAAAGAGCTACCGTCAAAATCCCGCATACGGCAGGTATCATCCTCAGATTCCTTATTGACGGGCCAAACAGCGAAATTGAAATTACATTCAGATAGATAAGAAGCGGACTTCCTCCGCCGCATCCCCAGGTGATCGGATAAATTGGCCAGTGATAGCCGTTTCTGTCAATTCCATAAGTAGCCAGTGTATACGCATCATACCCTATGGAGGCCTCATCCTGCTGAAGTCCCAAAGGAATCTCTCCAAGCTTGTAGAGTCTGATGACGGCGGCCACAGCCATGATCAGCAAAAAGATTATTCTGGCAGCCCCATCTCCAAGGCCCTCCTTATCGCTCTTTTTGCCTCTGAAATATAAAAATACAGCTGCCACACCCATAAGGATGTAGGCAGCCGTAGCTATATAGTTGTAATAATCGATAAGTCGCATTATTATACTTCCTTTTATCTGGCGTGCATAGCAGCATTCCAGTCAGCGATTCCCATGTATGATGCGGCCCTGTTTATATAGGCTCCTGCATTTGCACCGTTCATCTGCTGGAAAAACTCCCAGGAAAGCTTATGTGAGCCATCCTGCCTTGAAAGACCGAGAGCAAGCCCCTGCGACATTTCAACCGGATAATCAGTCTGTCTGTTAAATGTTATCAGCTTGATGTACTGATTGGTCATACATCTCTGATAAGCATAAACTATGGCTGCTGCCTGGGCTTCTTCTCCCTGAGATGATGTATATCCGACCTCAGTCAGGAGGACCGGTCTCACTGCGCCCTTACTGTTCCTGAGGGCCGGCTGGCACATATAATCTGTTAACTGCTCTATATTTTCCATCGAAATATAGGGTGTGTCAATACTGTGAGTGATCATAGCCGGATTCTTGGGTGTCCAGAAGCTCGTCCAGTTCATGGGATAATTGTAAGGATGTTCAGCAAGACACCAGTCAATATTGCCCTGCGCTGAAATGCATGCATTGATGGCATCCAGCATACTACGTGCTGAATAATAAGAGCCGTTGTGGATTTTGGTCCAGTTCTGATCAAGGCTTATGCACACATATGCATTGGCATTTCTGCTCTTAATGGCATTGTAACATACTCTGACAGAGTCAGCGTAGAGCTGCGCATAAGTCATCTGATCTGTAACACCAGAATAATTCCAGGCATTCTTGGCATTTACCTCATTGGCTATTACCCAGTTGTCCACCTGTCCACAGCCGTTTTTGCCGTTGTATCTTGCAGCCAGAAATGAAACCACCGCCTCAAGATACTCAAGTCCGTTATCCTCAGAGGTATTCATAAGGTAGTATGGCGCCCTGCCGATACCGCCTCTTGCAGTCGGTGATATCATGAACTCCTCGCCACCCGAATGGGGATTAAGAAGAACCATGGTCATTCCTATTCCCTGATTGGTGCTGGTTCTTACGCAGTGATCATACTGGCTCATATATGCCGAGTCAAAGTAATAAGTTTTGCCGTTATAACCATACTGGATACCACCATTTCCACCGATGACATCAGTAAGATTTATGTTGTATGCGCCCTGCTGTACACCGAGCTGAACAACCTCATTATTGCCGTTACCTATCTTGGCACCATCGAGGATAAGTCCCTTTTTGCCGTTGTTCTTTCTGCCCTGGGAGCCTCCGCCTGCCAGTGCTTCGGGATTAGTGATATACTTGGCGCCTGCCACAGCAACAAAAGCTCCGCCCTGTTTAACAGCGACCTGGAACTTATCGTATAATCTGCAGCTTGTAGTCTGATAGCCAAGCGGCACAGAAAATACAGCACTGCCCGAAATCGGAAGTGACGCAATGGGCTCTCCCTGCGGAGCGCCCTGATATGGTTTCTCAGCAAACAGATAAAATGCGCCGTCATCACTTGACGGAAGATCCGATGCCGAAACGTTTACAATAACATTTTCTCCGGAAATTGAAACAGAATTGATAGTAACTGCGCCTGTTCCTGCAGCCTCTGCCTTGATAGGCACAGAAGAAAAGACACTTAAAGCAAGGACAGCTGTAGCAACTGCCATGGAAAGTGATGAAAAGATTCTCTTATTCATATAACCCCTCATTAAAAAATTTTTTGTTACCCAGTATTATAATGATAACGAAAAACAGAACAAATAGCAATTAATAATCTACCTTCATCATACAAAGGCCCTGAGGAGGCGCTGTAGGACCGGCCTTTTGACGGTCACAGGCATTTAGAATTTCTTCCATTTCCTCGGGTTTTATATTTCCGTAACCCACCTCTAAAAGAGTTCCTGTGAGGATCCTTACCATGTTCTGCAAAAACCCGTTGCCATGGAAGTAGAATCTGATATAGTTTCCACTCTCCTCAATATTGATGGTATCCACACATCTGACTGTGGACTTCTTCATCTTGGTATTCCCGCAAAAGCTCTTAAAGTCATGAGTTCCCACAAGAACGGCTGCTGCCTTTCTCATAGCTTCTGCATCGGGCTTATTCTCAAGTACAGTCACATACTTCCTGTCAAATACAGGCTTACTCTTTCCGTACCAACAGGTGTATCTGTATGTCTTGCCAAGAGCATTGTACCTCGCGTGAAATCTTTCAGAACATGCTCTTACCTCATTAACACTGATATCATCAGGCAGATACTCATTCATGTACTCTTGAATTTCCTGCTCTGTCATATCAGTGTCAAGAACAGCATTTGCCGTCATGGCTCTTGCATGAACACCGGCGTCGGTTCTACCGGCGCCGATGACATTAACAGGATTATCATCGGGAGAATTGGTCATCCTGGAAAGGACGGATTCAAGCTTGCCCTGTATCGTCATGTCTTTCCCGGGCTGCCTCTCCCAGCCAAAAAATCTGGTCCCGTCATAACTTATGATGAATTTATAATTGCGTTTCATATTCCGCAGCCTCAATCTAAGATTATTTATCTGATCTCAATCTTAACATAAACGCTGACAGCCTTGCCATCTCTTATAGCAATAGCATCATCACCTGAAACAGTGTCTGCCTTGAAAGTCTTGGAATCTCCGTTCGCATACTCTACTGTGATCTCACTGATCTCATACATACCCGGGATGACATCGCTCTTTGCGTCTATCTCATAGGTGATACTTGTATCTGCCAAAAGAGTGCTCTCTACAGTGTACTTACCTGCCTCATCCTTGATAAGATACTCAGGGATTGCAGGAGATGGAGCAAACACGAGCTTATCATCTTCGCACATAAAGATATTCCTGCCAAAGAACATAAGCTTCCACATACTGATGAACTCAATGGTAGAACCAGAAAGTCTTGCAACAAAGCCCTTTCCGTGAATAGCCTTGTTGGGGTTCATGCTGCTGGCAATAAATGATGAGTTCTCAAGTGTACTTCTTCCGTAAACTTCCTTATCCAGGAAAGGAATAGCCTGGTTCTTAAAGTCCTCAAAGAACTCTTTGTAAAGTCCGCTTCTGATAAGTTCAAGCAGATACTTGTACTCCATGTGAAGCCAGATTGACTCATTTTCAAGCCATCCGGGTGTGAAGGACTTACATCTTCCGTACTCAAAGCTTGCGTTCTCAAGAGAAGCGTTAACCTTGTACATTGAGAGCTTTTTATCGAAGAGGTCACTGCCTTTTATTCTGTCATAGATCTTTTTCTTCTCATCGTAAGTATTCTCAAGCTTAAAGAATCTTACAGGTCCCTCAAGGAAGTAAGGAACGTTCTGAACCTTGAAGCTCTTTGGATAGATTCCGTCTTCCTTCTTGTCATACTCAGGAACTTCGAAGGTGAAGTATCCGGGAGCAATTCCCTTGCCGAGGTCAAAGGCCTTGGATACACCTTTTTCAAGTCTCTTTTCCATAAGACCGAGGATCTCTACAGCATCTGCATAGCTGATGGTCTTCTCCTGTTCAAAGAGCTTACCGTAAACCTCATCTCTATAGCCCTCAAGAGCAGCATTTCTGTTGTCCCAAAGATCAAAGTCTGTTGTAAAGTGTGTCTCGATATCCTTGAGGTTCTCAATAAAATCAACAGAATCAGCAGGAAGCGTGATGTCTGCGCCAAATTTTGCGATAGCATTCTTAGTGAATCTGATCATCCTGAGAAGCTCATAGCTCTCGTTCATGGATGAACCGAACATGCCCGGCATTCCGTTAAGAGCATCGTACCAGCCCGGCTTTCCGCCTTCCATCATAACGCCCATACCCTCAGGATCAAGGGCTGCAAACTTGCAGGCAGATAACAGAACAAGCTTTGACAAAAGACTCATCTCAATATCCCTGCCATCCGCATAGGTTTCAAAGCTGCCTTCCTTCTTGGCGTTATCTCTTTTTGCAAGATAATAGTACTGACGAAGGCCGTTCTCTGTCTCCTCGTATTTCTTGTGTCTTGGAAGGATCTCTACCTTTGCCTCAAAGGCTTTAACCTTTGTATCAACCAAAAGCTCTTTTTCCTTGTCGGGATAAACCTCAAGGAAGTCCTCGATAAGATCAAGATTGTAAGTCCAGTGGTCTGACCAGTAGCCCTCACCGAAATCTCCGTTGATGGTCTCTGTGGCCTTTTCCATTACTTTGGAAAAGATCTCTTCGCACTCCTTGTCGGAAATTCCCTTCATGGAGTCCTGGATTGCTGAAACAAGTTCACCCGGTGTAAATGGTTGTGAAAGCTCGATCTCGCCGAGAGCATTAGGATTCACATTAAACCTGAGCTGCTCGATTTTAAGCGGGTTATAGCCATCCATCTGGATAAGTGAATAGAATCTCTTTATATTTTCATCGCCGACTATGCGACTGAAGAATGTATCACATCTTCTGTTCTGATTTACATCTCTGAAGTTACCGTTGCCCTGTGAATAGAACTCAGGTGACATTGAGAAGTAATTGTAATCTCTCTCAAGATCGCCGTGCTTTCTTGAGTAAACATAGAAAGTATGTCCTCCCGGAAGTGAAATTGGCTTACCTCCTCTGAGAACATTATCCATGTAGTTGTATCTTGTGTAGTCATCAAAAGCCTTGTTTGCTGTTGATGTGGCAACATCAGCTGTAAGCTCGTCTGTGAGTCTCTCAGCCTCTTCAAACTTCTCTTCAAAATACTTCGGATCAATATCTCTTTTAAGGAAATCATCAAAGATATCCTTGTTTCTCACCTGTCCGATGAGCTCGTAAAGAATCATGCTCTCGCCGCTGCCAAGTGTCTTCTTCTTGGCAAAGAAGCATGTCGGGAACTCGTTTGATGTATTCTGCTCGCTCTTCACAAGCTCGTCAAAGCCTGTTCCGGCAAAGCCCACAGCCTCTGAAAGAGAGAGGTCATACGCAAATACAAGTCCGGGATCAACGATGGTGTGAAGGTCATTTCCGTCTTCATCAACAGCGAATCCGAAGTTTCCGCCGGGAACCTTCTTAACTACCGCTGAGTCTTCCATTGAGAAGCGTACCCTGAAGAAAGGTCTCTTTTTATCTGCATCCTCAACCTGCATGTAAGCCTTGGTAGTCTGTACCATGTTCTTCATTACATCCATCATGCATCCGTAAGGAATAAGCGCAGGCATTCCGTCGAGAACTTCAAGTTCACGGCTCTCAGCTCCTGTATTGGTGATGGTCACCATTCTCATGAGAGCGCCGATCTCCTCACCCGGAAGAGTTGCATACTTAACCTTCACATCAAAGCCGTGCTCTCTGTCGTCATCCTCGATGGTAAGGGTGTTCATATGGATCTCCATATCGGCATTTGCTGTATTTTTTACAAATGGCTCATAGACCATTCCATCAGTCTTGATGAAGGTCCTGAATCCTGTTCTTGATACGTTCTGATAAGCTGTATGCGCAGGATAGAACTCCATGATACTGTGGTCCTTGTCCTGTACGCCAAAGCTGACTACAGCCTGTCCTCTATTGACATAGTAGCACCAGATGGGAGTTCCCTTGATTCCTGCGATTCCCGGAAGGAAGCTGGCGAAGGGGCTCTTCTTGCCATAGCCTTTCATTACGTCCTTAACTTCATTAACACTTTTCATAAATACACTCCTCATAAGATTTATAAGTAAACTTCAATTGTATGCTTTCCATCAGAAAGGCTGTCGATATCAGCTGCTGCAAGAACAGCTCTCTTTCCGTCTTCTACGGGTATCTCTTTGCCATCTGCAAGAGCTTTGGTGACATGATAATCCGTAACTTCCTTTTTGCCGGAATTTATATATCTTACCTCGAACTCTTTTCCTCTGAACGGAAGTGTTATTGCAGCTATTCCGTTATTGTCAAACTGCTCTGCCAAAAGAGCCGGCTGCATGCATAAGTCTCCTGCCTCACCCCTTACGCCAAAGCTCTGGGTGACAACAGTCATCATCATCCAGCTCGCAGCGCCAGTGAGGTAGTTGTAAAGGCCTCTTCCCTCTGCGTTAAAGTACTCCGGAACACCCGGATAGATCCTGCTGACTTCAAAGTTTGAGGAAGCCTTGTACAGTGAATTAAGTGCCTTGTAGCCTTCCTTTGCAAAGCCCCTCCTGTACAGTGCGTTTCCAAACATAACTGCCATATGGGAAAAGACAGCTCCGTTTTCCTTATCGCCGTAGGAGAAGCCAAACATTCTTCCAAGGTCTGTTCTGAGTGCCTTAAAATCTGTATTAAGGCGATATCCGCCAATGCCCTCTTTGTAGAGGTACTTATCGGCACTCTTAATGATCTCTTTTACATTTTCTTCCCTGGCAGTACCTGACATTACAGAGAAAACCTGTCCGGTAAGCATCATTCTGATGTTCTTACCTTCAGGTGTATCAAACTCACCTTCTACTCTCTCTCCGTTGTCATCATAATATCCGTTGAACCAGCCGTTTCCTTCGGAGTCTTTTACCCACTCCTTGTCCCTGATCAGGTTCATCATAAACTCAGCCTTTGACTCAAGAGCCTTTGCAATATCTTCTAAGGCAATCTCCTCTTTTTCTCCCGATACGGCATGAGATACCTTATCCATGTAGCTCATAAGAAGGTCTCGCTTTTTATCAGGTGATGAAAGAAGGTCTGAGCCGTCTGCAAAGATCAGTTCCTTAAGTTCAGCTGCAACAGGCGCAGTAGTCTTGCCTGATCTCTCCGCATAAAGTCTTATATATTTTGCGATATCCACAAGGTTTCCTGCATAGCCGCAAGTGAAGGCAACGCTCTCACCCTTGTGTGTTGCCATATCAAGAGCGTCGTTCCAGTCAGCACCGCGAAGCCTGATCTCGCCGTTATCTCCGACGTCGTAAATTGCCGATACATTCTCAATAAGGATGTGCTCAAGAACTGTTCCCAGATACTCCGCACCTGTCTTATCCTTCTGAACAACACCATAGCCTTCGCTGTACTCGGAGTCTCTCTTCTCGGCTCTGCAAACAAGAGCATCCTTAAAGTATGTTGTATTCTCGCCAAGGATCTCGATATCTCCCGTCTGATCCATGTAAAGCTTAAGTGTAAGGAACGGCCAGAAACCGTGATCCATCCATACACGCGGAATGCCGTTTCTGTCTGCCTTGAACTCACCGGGCTTATCACCGATGATGGTCGCGTTGGTGCCATCAAATCTAACACCCTTAAAGTTGTCGATGATCATCTTTCTTACGCCGTCAGGGTCTGTAAGGAGGAGTGCCAGGCAGTCCTGCCAGAGATCTCTCCATCCTCTTCCGCCTCTTCCGTAATCATGGTGAGGAAGGAAGCTGCAGCCGTAAATTCTTCGCAGCTGTGGCTGGAATGTGATCCATTCCATATAGTTATCAAAACCTTCATCCCCGGTCTTAACGTGGATGTTGGTCAGATTATTCCAGTAGTTTCTTGTTTCCTCGAAGATCCTGTCTGTATCCTCGCTCTTTTTAATAGCCAAAAGGGCATCTGCCATGTCTTTTTCAGGCTCTGTGGTTGCACCGATTGCAAGTCTGAAGGATACTGACTCACCTTTCTTAAGTGTTACCTCGTCAAACTTAAGGGCACCGATCATCTCTTTTCCGTCCACATTAAACGGTGCCTTCTTCCATGAAGCGGAATCTATATCCAGAAGAGTTCTTGGCCTCAGGAATGTTCCGCCCTCTCCCAGGAAAAGATCTGCATCCGCAATGAACTCTTTTGGAGAAGTGCCGCCTTCTCCTGCGCCGAGCACAAAATAAGTTGTGTCGTTGATCTGATGTCCTCTCTCGTCAAAGGACAGAGTGGGCTTGACTACTACGCCATCCGCACACACCTTTGCTCTGTTTAAAAGAGCTGTTACATGCCTGTGATCTCTTAAGTTGTCCGCACTTCTTCCGTAGATCGGAATTGCAGCAACCGGAGTAAAGACCGCTTCAGCATCAGAATCATTTGTGATCTTGATATTCATGATTTCTGAAGGGGTATCAAGAAGAGAAAAGATGGTAACCTCTGCTGTTACTGATCTTTTTTTGTCGGTCCTTGTGACCTTCTGCCACATGCGTCCGCCTTCAAGAACCACCTTATCCTCAGCATCTGTAAACCTTGCTGCTTCCTGACCTGCAGATGCTCCGCAGGCAGACCAGAGGCCGTCTTTATACACGCAGAAGAAATTCCTTGTGTCCCTGTCGCTGTGAAGATTTGAAATGCTCTTTGGTGCTATAAGGAAGTGGTTCTGATCCAGCTTGCTGTCTCCGCCAAAATCAGGTGAAACCGCACTTCTAAGACCGGTATTGCCGGCAACGGGTATATAAAGTCCGCTGCTGTGCTGTGGATCCTCCATTCTGAAGTCGCCGCCCTTACCGGTAAACTTGTATCCGCTCATGTTTATTGTCCTTTCGAGGTAGTCTTAGTCAAATTTCAAAATTGTATTCAGTATATTTCTTGCACAAGGCTCAAGATCAGCTCTTGTCAGAGCTCCCATGTCCATTGCTTTCTTAACTCTTTCAGGGAATCCGCAGGCCATCTTAAGATCATTACCTGCCTTGATCTCCTTGTAGTGCTCTCCTCTTGTCCACCAGTCGGAGGTTACCATTCCCTTGTATCCCCACTCCTCACGAAGGATTCCTGTGAGAAGATCTCTGTTCTCGGAAGCCCTCTGTCCATTGATGGCATTGTAGGAAGACATGATTGTATATGGCTCAGCCTCGCCTACTATGATCTCGAAAGCCTTGAGATAAATCTCTCTAAGTGCTCTCTCAGAAACTCTTGAATCGCTGTGCTTTCTGTTTGTCTCTTTGTTGTTACATGCAAAATGCTTGACACTTGCACCTACGTTATTGCTCTGGATTCCTCTTACCATGGCTGCTGCCATTCTTCCTGTGAGGTAAGGATCCTCTGAGTAATACTCAAAGTTTCTTCCGCACATAGGATTTCTGTGAATATTGATGGCAGGAGTAAGCCATACACAGAGGTTGTTCTCCTTGAGTTCCTCGCCGCCTGCCCTTCCAATCTCTTCAGCAATCTCACGGTTCCAGGTACATGCTATAAGTGTTGAGCATGGGAAAGCTGTTGTAAGTACTCCTGTCTCGGGAGCAATACGAACACCTGCAGGTCCGTCAGATGTCTGGGCATTCGGAACACCGTACTCCGGGAGATTGCCCATTCCAAAGACATTTCCAACACCTGTATTGGGCTGACCGCCGACCAGGTGGATCAGGTCTTCATCCGAAAGCTGCGCCATGAACTCATCCAGGGTAACTTTGCCCTCTGCCACATCATAGAAAGTATTAACACCTTCCTTGAAAGGTCTTGTGAGATAGTGCATCTGCCTGCTTCTCTCATATGGAGTAAGTGCCTCTTCAGTTCCGGGCTCCATCTTCTCAAATATACATTCGTTTAAGTCTCTGGCAGTACCAAGAGGAAGCTCCTCATAGGTGCCGTCAGATAACATTCTCTTTTTAAGTGATACAGGTGCCGCCTTGTGACTGAGCTTCTCAATGGTGATGTCCTCAGCATTCTCCCAGGTAAAGTCTGTCTTTGCAGCATCTCTTACGCTGTTTCCGATAAAGAACTCATAGCTTCCCTTCTCGAGTACGTAAGCAGCTTCTGATACCTTTCCAAGATCATCGTAAGAAGCCATAGCCTTCTTGGTAACTTTAAGAGTTATCTGCTGACTCTCGCCGGCGCTGAGCTCTTTTGTCTTAATAAAGTCTCCGAGGGCTCTCTCAGGCTTTCCGAGCTTGCCCTGAGGAGCTCTGAAGTAGAGCTGTACAACTTCCTTACCTGAAACCTTTCCTGTATTTGTAACCTTTACATCAAAACTAAAGCCATCCCCTGACTCTTTTGCCCCGAGAACCGCGATGTCAAAGGTTGTATATGAAAGGCCAAATCCGAAGGGATAGATTACCTTATCCTCTGCTCCCGGAATGGTCTCAAAATATCTGTAGCCGACATAAATGTCCTCTGTGTACTCCACATAGTCAAAGGACTCATGGAAATTCTCTGTTGAAGGATAGTCCTCAAGTCTTGCAGCAAAGGTATCCGCAAGCTTACCTGAAGGATTGACTTCTCCGAGAAGTATGTCTGCTGCTGCATCTCCGCCTTCCATTCCGCCCTGGTTCATGTAAAGAGCTGCGTTTATGGCTGCGTCTCCTGCAATAAAGCTGCAGTCGATGACTCCGCCAACATTAAGGACAGCAATGACATTCTTAAAATTGTCCTTGGCAGCCTTTATCATTTCTTTTTCCTTGGCAGAAAGATAGAAATCTCCATCAGGGAATATCTCTGATGAGAAGGAAGGCATACTCCTGCTCTGAGGCCATGGATTGAATTCATTGTTGCACTCAATGCTGCTGCGATCCCAGCCCTCGCCGGAAAATCTGCTAATCACAACAATAGCAGTATCAGAAAATTCTGCTGCCTCTTTAAGCATATCTGCAGGCAGTGCCACCTCTTCTGTCATTCCGGGAACTCTTCCGGAATCATACTGCTTCTTCATTTCATCTTTATATAAATTGATCATGGGTTCAAAGATTGAGACACCCTTGGCTTTCAAGCCGTCATACAAAGAGTGGATATAGGCGCAATAGACATCGCCTGATCCTCCGCCGCCTTTTACGTAATCAACGGCTGCCTTGCCCATGAGGACAAGTTTCTTGTCTGAGCTAAGGGGAAGTGTTCCGTCATTCTTTAAAAGAACCATTCCCTCCTGCGCTGCCTTTCTGGATACAGCAATATGCTCACTGCTGCCTGTAATTCTCCTGTCTCCCTTAAGCGGTAGTGCAGGCTGATAATTAAGTCTTGCCCATTTTTGCATCAAAAAAACACCTCCATAGAATATAGCCACATTTTACCATGTTTATATGGTATGAAAAGAGCTTTTTTTCTATGAAGGTGTGAAAATTCTATTAATGAGCAGGACTATAAGCCGGGTTATGTCGTGAATGATCATCTATCTAGGACTGCTGTCACCAACAGCCTCAAGCGACCCACCTGAGAGCGAACCGGGCCGGCTCATGGCTCTCTTTTCGGTCTTGCTTCGGATGG
>JAEEGF011814508.1_pt1 | contig 46037 bp, 30 predicted proteins | sample 9134171 | NCBI WGS metagenome assembly JAEEGF01 (sample SAMN16246542, study PRJNA631951) | gut metagenome | biome: gut microbiome; feature: rumen; material: AP-attached | host: Bos | place: Iran: Karaj | collected 2018-10
GCGGCGGCTGGATCCAGAACCGCGCCAACACCCTGGCCATCTGGTGTATGTTCGCACAGGTATTCCCTCTGTTCCAGGAGACCTTCAAGGACGGTCGCCAGTGGTTCAGCTGGGCCGTGCTGCCCGTACAGTATCCCGAAGGCGTCGAGACTGTCAAGACTCTCTATGAGGTTGCCGGCGGCGAAGCAGCTGCAGTTGGCACAACTGTAGATTCGGTTGCTGCCAATCCTACGGCAATGATAGTGATAAGCGCTTTGGCCCTTGCAGTCAACGTGGTTGCCCTTGGCTATATAATCTATGTTTCCCGCAAGCGCAAGATCAATCCTTACAAGCAGGATGTCTTTATCAACCAGAAGTATTACAAAGATGCGATGGCACGTGCAGATGTTGCGTAATTAGCTAATTTTATTACATTTGCTCTCGCATTTAATACTTAATACAATGAAAAAGATTTTTGTTACTCTTTTTGCTATGCTGGCTATGTCTATGGCAATGCCCGCACAGAACGTTTCTTTCAGCAAGAACAATGACATGGCTTTTGGCAACGACTGGTTTTTTGTTGAGCCTCTGAGTTACCTTGGCTATGGTTACCAGATCAAGAGCGGTTATCCCGACAAGGCTGGTTACAGCGACGAGTTCTTCATGAATGCAATGGAACTTGGTTTCCGCCCCTTCAGCGCAGGTCTTATCTCTATCGGCGTTGACTGGACAATGAATACCTATCGCCTTGACAAGACCCACCTCTGGGGTGCTGAGGACCACGGTAAAGTATGGGCAAGGGATGCTTCATCTCTGCCTGGCAGCACCACTCTCAAGAGCTCCAGACTGCGCGTCCACACTTTCTCAATTCCTTTGAGCTTTGAGGTTCGTGCCGGCAAGGGTGCTTTCCGTATTGGCGCAGCAGGTGAGTACAACCTCCCCGCTAATGTCAGGAACAGGACCAATGACGGGAGCAAGACTACCAAAGAAGTCAAGAAGGGCATCGGCGTGAACGAGTTCACCTACAGTGCATTCGGCGCCATCTCCTACGGCGGTTTTGGTATTTATGTGAAGTATCGTCCTTCATTCCAGTTTGCAGAAGGCAACGGCCCTCACTTCAACAACCTCTGCGTAGGTCTTGTATTGGGTCTGGGTATGTAATTAAACTTGAACTTAAACGAAAACCGCAGTCGTATTCCACGGCTGCGGTTTTTTTGCAACAAATATTAACTACCTTATAAACAGGAGTTCTCTGTATTTCGGGAGCGGCCAGAAGGAGTCGTCTACCACAAGCTCAAGCTTGTCTATCTGGTAGCGGATTTCATCCATCTTGGGCGCCACAGTGTCGTGGTATGCAATGGCCTTTTTATGCTCGTCTTCTATAACATTGGCCTTTTTGCGAGCGTTGACCAGCTCTTCTACCATAATCTCTATCCGGGCGGTTCGTTCGGCAATTTCTTCAATTATCTTAACATTCCGTTCAGACAGTTTGTCTGCCTTGACAGCCGTAAAGGTTTTATGCATATCGCATACATTTTCAAGCAGCTGACTTTGATAGCGGGTGGCAACCGGGATAATGTGGTTCATTGAAAGATCTCCAAGCACTCGAGCCTCTATCTGTATCTTCTTGGTATAGGTTTCCCATTTTACCTCGTTGCGGGCCTCAAGCTCTTTCTTTGTCATCACGCCCAGTTTTGAGAACATATCAATACTGGTCTTGTCCAGAAAACGCTCGAAAATCACAGGGCAGGACTTCTCCGTGTCCAGACCCCGTTTCTCGGCCTCTACAACCCATTCGTCACTATAGCCGTTGCCATCGAAGCGAATGGGTTTGCAAGTAGCAATGTCCTCACGAACCACGTCCAGAATGGCGTGGAAGACCGGGTTATGTTCTCCGGATGCGAATTTCTTATCTTTGGAGATGGCCTCTATGCGTTTGTCAACCCTTGTCTTGAAATTTGCCAACGCTTCTGCAACAGCACTGTTCAGGGCAATCATTGCACTGGCACAGTTGGCCTCACTGCCCACGGCGCGGAATTCAAACCTGTTGCCGGTGAAAGCGAACGGGCTGGTACGGTTGCGGTCGGTATTGTCTATCATTATCTCCGGTATTTCGGGGATATCCATCTTCATGCCTTGCTTGCCGGCCATTGACAGGGAATCGGTATCGGCTTTTTCTATATGGTCCAGCAGTTCGCTCACCTGTTTGCCAAGGAAAGACGATATAATTGCAGGCGGCGCCTCGTTTGCACCCAGACGATGGGCGTTGGAAGCCGACATTATGCTGGCTTTGATAAGGCCGTTATGACGATACACACCCATAAGCGTCTCGACAATAAACACGACAAATCTAAGGGTGTCCTCTGTGGTTTTGCCGGGGGCATGCAGTCTTACGCCGGTGTCTGTGGAGAGGCTCCAGTTATTGTGCTTACCGCTGCCGTTGATGCCGGCAAAGGGTTTTTCGTGCAGCAATACGCGGAAGGCGTGCTTACGGGCAACCTTTCGCATAAGGCTCATCAACAACATGTTGTGGTCCACGGCAAGGTTGGTTTCCTCAAATATAGGAGCAAGTTCAAACTGGTTGGGAGCAACTTCGTTGTGCCGGGTCTTGCAGGGTATGCCCAATTCCAGTGCCTGTATCTCCAGATCCTTCATAAAGGCCTGTACACGGTCGGGGATGGTGCCGAAGTAGTGGTCGTCCATCTGCTGATTCTTTGCAGAATCGTGCCCCATCAGGGTTCGCCCGGTGAGCAGAAGGTCCGGACGGGCAGAGTATAGTCCTTCATCTACCAGAAAATATTCCTGCTCCCATCCAAGTGTGCTGATAACTTTATTCACATTGGGGTAGAAGTAGCGGCAAACGTCAGTTGCAGCAACGTTCACAGCGTGCAGGGCCTTTAAAAGGGGAGCTTTATAGTCAAGCGCTTCTCCACTATAAGAAATGAAAACTGTGGGTATACAGAGGGTGTCATCTATAATAAAAACCGGAGATGTGGGGTCCCACGCAGAATATCCGCGCGCCTCAAAGGTAGAACGGATGCCGCCGCTGGGAAATGAGCTGGCGTCGGGTTCCTGCTGTACCAGCAGCTTGCCGCTGAATTCTTCAATCATTCCACCCTTGCCGTCGTGTTCTATAACTGAGTCGTGTTTCTCTGCTGTGCCTTCTGTCAATGGCTGGAACCAGTGTGTATAGTGAGTCACGCCGTTTTCGCTGGCCCACTGTTTCATTCCGGCAGCAACAGCGTCTGCTACTGCCAGATCAAGCTGGGCGCCGTTGTCTATAACATTCATCATTTTTTCATAGACCTGCTTGGGCAGGTACTTGTACATCTTTTCGCGATTGAATACCTTTTTTGCGAAGTATTCGCACGGTCTCTCTGCCGGGACCTTTACGTCGAGCGGTTTCTTCTTGAATGCTTCCGCTACGACCTGGAATCTTAAGTTAGCCATAATCGTGTGGTTTATTGTGTTAGAACAATCTTTCTATTCTTTTAAGCGCCTCTTCAGTCTGGGCGTGACTGCCAAATGCGGTGAAACGGACGTATCCTTCACCTGACGGGCCGAAGCCTGCACCGGGGGTACAGACAACGTGTGCACGCGAGAGAAGATTGTCGAAAAACTTCCAACTGGGTTCTCCGTGAGGTGTCTTCATCCATACATATGGGGCGTTTTCGCCACCATATACTTCATAACCTAGCGTACGGAGGCGCTTGAGCATCATTTCTGCATTTTGCTTATAATAGTCTATCGTTGCCCGCACCTGCTCTTTGCCTTCAGGAGTATATATTGCTTCTGCGGCTCGCTGGCTCAGATAGCTGGTGCCATTGAATTTAGTGGACTGCCGTCGCAGCCATAGTGGGTTCAGTGGAATCCGTTCTCCGTCCATTGTTGCTGCCGTTACTTCTTCGGGAACGATTGTGTATCCGCAGCGGACACCGGTGAATCCGGCAGTCTTTGAGTAACTGCGGAATTCTATCGCGCATTTGCGTGCTCCCCGGATCTCGTATATGGAGTGGGGGATATCCGGGTCTTGAATATATGCTTCGTATGCTGCATCGTAAAAGATAAGCACGTCGTTTCGCAGTGCATAATTGACCCATTTGCGCAGTTCTTCACGTGATATCACTGTGCCGGTGGGATTGTTGGGGTAACACAGATATACAACATCCACACGCCGGTTGGGTATCTCGGGTATGAAGTTGTTCTCTGCCGTGCAGGGAAAGTAAATGACATTCGACCACCTGTCGTGGATGTCTTTTTCTCCCGAACGGCCAATCATTGAGTTAGAATCCAGGTAAACAGGGTATATCGGGTCTGTTACTCCTATTGAGTTATCCCACCGTATCAGTTCCTGAATGTTGCCGGTGTCACTTTTGGCGCCGTCATTAATAAACACTTCGTTGATGTCGAGATGGATTCCGCGAGGCAGATAGTCATTCTTAATAATAGCCTCACGCAAAAACGGGTATCCCTGTTCGGGGCCATAACCACGGAATGTATCTTCACGTCCCATCTCGTCAGCGGCCTTGTGAAGAGCCTCGACCACGGCAGGGGCCAGCGGCCGCGTGACATCTCCGGTACCAAGGCTGATAACGTTGACATTCTTGTGGGCAGACTTGAATGCGTTCACCTTGCGGGCGACATCGGCAAACAGATAGTTGCCGGGCAACTTTAAGAAGTGTTCGTTAACAAGTGCCATATTCTATATCTCCTTCATATACAAGTTCTGCTGGGCCGCTCAGATACACGTGCCCTACCGGGGGATTCCATTCTATATCCAGGTTGCCGCCATCCATCTCTATAGTCACTTTGTTTGAGGCCCGCTCACAAAGCAGGGCGGCCACAGCTGTTGCACAGGCACCCGTACCGCACGCCTTTGTGATTCCGCTGCCGCGTTCCCAGACTCTGGTGCGGATCCTTTCCGGGGAAATGACTTTTGCGAATTCGATGTTGCAGCGCTGCGGAAATGCGGGATTCTTTTCCAGCGCTGCGCCATATGCAGCAATATCAATAGTGTCTGCATCGTCACAGAATACCACAAAATGGGGATTACCCATTGAAACAAACATTCCGGTGAATTTGCGACCCAGAGCCTTCAACTCATTTTCTTTTCCGTATGAGCCAATAAACTGATCTTTACAGTCCAGCACGGGTTCCAGCATATCAACAATTACATTCTCTACTGTTGAGCCGTCTTCGCCAACCTTGAGCCATAAGTTCTTCACACCAGATGCAGTCTGAAGTCTTATAAGATTCTTGCGACTGAGACCTTTCTCGTAAACATATTTCCCGATGCAGCGGGAGGCGTTGCCGCACATATCGGCTTCGCTGCCATCGGCGTTGAAAATCCTCATTGAGAAATCTGCATCAATTCCATCTGCCCTGCTTATCAGCACCAGGCCGTCGGCGCCTATTCCAATGTGGCGGTCACTCCACTTTACCGCTGCTGCAGCTGGGTTGGCAATATAATAAAGAGAGGTATCAACATAAATGTAGTCGTTACCGGCTCCCTGCATCTTGGTAAAGTGAATGGTATGTTTCATTTTGACAGTATTCAAATGCAATTTTAGGGAGTATTATGCAAATAACAAGAATAAGGGCTGATTTCTTTGCTTGAATTTATGCGTTTGATTTCAAATTTGAAGTAATATGGTGTTTACCCATCCGATTCCTATGATTAATCTCAATATCTGTTAATAAATTACCAATGATGTCATTAATTTAGGTATTTATTCGGCCCACATCCATTCCCGAGCGCTTTACTTATTTATTTTTGCGCCGGAACCTATAGATAGAAACGTGAGTATGATAAACAGAGGCCTTTACCAAAGCAGTTGGGAACACGACAGCTGTGGAGTCGGGATGGTAGTCAACATCCACGGAGGAAAAACCCACCAACTTGTAGAAGATGCACTTACGGTACTGGAGAATATGCGCCACCGCGGTGCCGAAGTCGGCAAAGACGGCGACGGAGCAGGCATCTTGCTCCAGATTCCACACGAGTTTATCCTCCTCTCAGGAATTCCTGTGCCGGAAAAGGGCAAGTATGCGACAGGTCTGGTGTTTCTGCCTAAAGATGCAGCCAGGCAGCAGGATATTCTTGCAATCATTATAGAAGAGATAGAACGCGAAGGGCTGCAACTTATGCACTTGCGGCAGGTTCCGGTTGTGCCGGAATGCCTTGGCGAGAGGGCCCTTGCCACAGAGCCGGACATCAAGCAGATATTTATTACCGGCATCGCCGACGATAAGGTGGATGTTTTTCCCAGGATACTCTATGTTATAAGGAAGCGTATAGAGCAGCGCGTCTCAGACAAGGATTTTTATTTCTGTTCGCTGAGCAATTCAAGCATTGTTTATAAAGGAATGCTTTCCAGTGTGCAATTGCGGCAGTTCTATCCGGACCTGACCAATCCATATTTCACAAGCGGACTCGCGGTAGTGCATTCGCGCTTCAGCACCAACACTTTCCCTACCTGGTCACTGGCTCAGCCTTTCCGCCTGCTGGCGCATAATGGAGAGATAAATACAATCCGGGGCAACAGAGGTTGGATGAAGGCCCGGGAAAGCGTCCTGAGCAGCGAGGCGCTTGGTGACATCCGCAAAATATCGCCCATAATCCAGCCCGGAATGTCCGATTCGGCCAGCCTGGACAATGTGCTTGAATTCTTTATGATGAGCGGAATGAGCCTGCCGCACGCTATGGCACTTTTGATTCCGGAGTCCTTCAATGACAAGAATCCTATTCCCGAGGATCTGAAGGCCTTTTATGAATATTATTCCATCCTGATGGAGCCTTGGGACGGGCCGGCTGCACTGCTGTTCTCTGACGGCCGCTTTGCCGGCGGTATGCTGGACCGCAACGGTCTGCGCCCCGCCCGATACACTATCACCAAAAACGACACAATGGTCGTGGCTTCAGAAGTCGGAGTGATTGACCTGGACCCGACCCAAGTGGTGGAGAAGGGGCGTCTTCAGCCGGGCAAGATTCTGCTTATAGATACCCAGGAGGGCAAGATATATTATGACGGTGAAATCAAGCGCACGCTGGCCGAGGAGCATCCATATCGCCAGTGGCTTTCTACCAACCGAATACAGCTTGAGAAGCTTCACAGCGGCCGGCACGTCTCAAATGCCGTGGACAATCTTCTCTCAAAAGAGTTGATGTTCGGTTATGGAGAAGAGGATATTTCTTCTTCAATAATACCTATGGCCACCGCCGCCCAGGAGCCTACCGCTTCTATGGGTAATGACACACCGCTGGCAGTTATTTCCAGCAGGCCCCAGATTTTCTTTGACTACTTCAGACAACAATTCGCACAGGTTACAAACCCTGCCATTGACTCTATCCGCGAAAGTCTGGTGATGAGTTTGGCTGAGTATATCGGACGCGTAGGAGCCGGAATATTGAATCCCGACGAGAGCAACTGCAAGATGGTCCGGCTGCCACATCCTATTTTAAACAACACCCAGCTTGACATACTGTGCAATATCCGCTACAAGGGTTTCAATACCATTAAACTCCCTATGACATTCAGCGGCAACTTGCGTTATGCGCTTGACAAGCTGTGCAAGGATGCCGAGCGATGCGTAGATGAGGGCTACAATTATATTATCCTTTCTGACAGGGATGTAGACGAGACGCATATTGCAATTCCCAGCCTGCTCGCGGTTTCTGCAGTGCATCATTACCTTATTTCCGTGGGCAAGAGGGTGCAGACGGCGCTGATAGTGGAGAGCGGAGAAATACGCGAAACTATGCACGCCGCTCTGCTGCTTGGTTATGGAGCATCCGCCTTGTGCCCATATATGGTATTTGCCATATTGGATGATCTTGTCAAAAGAGGCAAGATACAGGAAGACTATGCCACTGCAGAGACGAACTACATCAAGGCTGTATGCAAAGGGTTGCTGAAGATTATGGCCAAGATGGGTATCTCCACAATACGCAGTTACCGGGGCGCAAAGATTTTTGAGAGTGTAGGTCTCTCGGAATCGCTTCTGAGGGATTATTTCGGCACAGAAGTCAGCACTATTGGTGGTATTGGTCTTGAAAAGATAGCTGCAGATGCCCAGGCATTCCACGATTTGGCATACCATCCACAAAGCGACCTCCTCCCAAATATGGGGCGCTTCCATTGGCGCAGGGATGGCATACGGCATGCCTGGAATCCAGAGACCATTGCCAAGCTTCAACTGGCCTGCCGCAGAGGCAGCTACGAACTGTATAAGCAATACTCTTTGCTGGCCGATAATACAGACGAACCTATTTTCATCAGGGACTTTATGGGCGTCAAGTCAAATCCGATACCCCTGGATGAAGTGGAGCCGGTAGAGAAGATTGTAAAAAGATTTGTAACAGGCGCGATGTCGTTTGGTGCGCTAAGCAAGGAAGCCCACGAAACCATTGCCCTGGCAATGAATAAACTGGGTGCTCGCAGCAACACCGGCGAGGGGGGCGAGGATTCTGTCCGTTATCACACAGACGTAGATGGCGTAAGCCTAAGCAGCAAGACTAAGCAAGTTGCTTCAGGGCGATTTGGAGTGACCACCGAATATCTTGTCAATGCCGAAGAAATCCAAATCAAAGTGGCTCAGGGCGCCAAGCCCGGAGAGGGAGGTCAACTTCCCGGATTCAAGGTCAACGAGGTCATAGCCAAGACGCGTCATTCAATACCGGGCATTTCGCTGATCTCGCCGCCGCCTCATCACGATATCTATTCAATAGAAGATCTGGCACAACTGATATTTGACCTTAAGAATGTAAATCCTTCTGCCAAGGTTAGTGTCAAGCTTGTCTGCGAGAGCGGGGTGGGGACCATAGCCGCGGGTGTAGCCAAAGCAAAGGCCGACTTGATTGTGCTTAGCGGCGCCGAAGGCGGCACTGGTGCGAGTCCGGCTTCTAGTATGCGTTTTGCCGGGATTACGCCTGAAATAGGCCTTTCCGAAGCGCAGCAGACGCTGGTACGCAATGGCCTTCGCGGTCAAGTGCGTCTTCAGGTGGATGGTCAGATCAAAACCGGCCGCGACGTAATACTGATGGCGCTGCTTGGCGCCGATGAATTCGGCTTCGGCACGGCGGCTCTGATTGTGCTGGGCTGTGTAATGATGCGTAAGTGCAGTCAGAATACCTGCCCGATGGGAGTGGCCACACAGGATCCCAGGCTACGTGAACACTTTATGGGCAAGGTGGACCATCTTGTGAATTACTTTACTTTTCTGGCCACGGAGGTTCGCGAATATCTGGCCAAGATGGGCCTTCGCACACTTGAAGAGGCGGTTGGCCGCACAGATCTGATAGAGACTTCACCATCGCCTCTGGACTTTGGCCGTATTCTCTACCAGGAAAAGGGAGTTCTCCATCATACAGAATATAAGCCTTATAGGCTTGACGACGTGCTTGACTGCAGGATAATAAAAGCATCCGGGTCAGCCATTGAACAAGGTGAAGAAGTGACACTAGATTTCCCCATTCATAATACTGACCGCGCGGTAGGATCTATGCTCTCTGGAGTTATAGCAGGCAAATATGGCAATGACGGTCTTCCCGAAGAGACAATCAACGTCAAGTTTAAAGGGTCAGCAGGGCAGTCGTTCGGAGCATTCCTCGCAAAAGGCGTCTCTTTCAAACTGGAAGGAGAGACCAACGACTATTTTGCCAAAGGCCTTAGTGGCGGTCATATTGCAATATTGCCGCCGCGAAGCAGTGACTATGCCGCAGAGGACAATATCATTGCGGGTAATACCGGCCTTTACGGCGCCACATCGGGAGAACTATATGTCAATGGTCGCGTTGGCGAAAGGTTTGCCGTGCGCAACTCCGGAGCGATAGCCGTGATTGAAGGAGCCGGCGACCACTGCTGCGAATATATGACTGGCGGGCGGGTTGTTGTGCTGGGAGAGACAGGCCGCAACTTTGCTGCCGGTATGAGCGGCGGTGTTGCCTATGTATGGAACAAAAAGGGTGACTTTGACTATTTCTGCAATATGGATATGGTAGAAATCAATCTTGTAGAAGAGGCACAGTACCGCAAGGAACTACTTGAACTGGTGCGCCAGCACTATCGTTACACTGGATCCAAGCTGGCCCGTACAATGTTGGACAACTGGCCGCGCTATGTTGGAGAATTTATACAGATTGTGCCTATAGAATACAAACGAGTGCTGCAGGAAGAGCAGATGCGCAAGTTGCAGCAGAAGATTGCAGAAGTACAAAGGGATTATTGATAAGGAGTGTTTATTATGGGAAATCCAAAAGCATTTATTGAGGTTGCGCGGCAGGAAGCCGGTTACCGTCCAATACACGACAGGATTCACGATTTTGGCGAGGTGGAACAGACCCTGAACTCCAAGGACCGCCGCACCCAGGCATCCCGCTGTATGGACTGCGGAGTTCCATTCTGCCATTGGGCCTGTCCGCTTGGGAATAAAGCTCCTGAATGGAACGACGCCCTCTACAAGGGAGACTGGGAACTGGCCTACAAACTGCTATCTTCTACAAATCCTTTTCCTGAATTTACCGGAAGAATATGTCCGGCGCTTTGCGAGAAAGCCTGTGTGCTGAATCTTTTCAGTCACGAGCCCACTACCAATCGCGAGAATGAAGCGGCCATCACCGAGGTGGCTTTCAGGGAGGGTTTTGTTACAGTACGGAACCCGGTCCGGAACGGCAAAAAAGTGGCCGTAATTGGCGCTGGTCCCTCAGGCCTGGCCGCAGCCGATGCTTTGAACATAAAAGGCTATAATGTGACGGTATTCGACAAGAACGAAGCTCCTGGCGGACTTCTGCGCTATGGTATCCCCAACTTCAAGTTGAACAAGGAACTAATCAACAGGCGCGTAGGTTTTATGAAACAGGAGGGGATAATGTTCGAACTAGGCCAGGCGATTAATGATGTTTCACCGTTGGCGTCTGAATATGATGCGGTGGTAATTGCCACAGGCACCCCCGTGCCGCGCGACCTCAAGGTCCCCGACCGCGAGCTTAAAGGGGTGCATTTTGCCCTTGAAATCCTCTCTCAGCAGAACCGTGTCCTTGCCGGTGCTGAATTCAATAAAGAAGAACGCATCACGGCAAAAGGAAAGGATGTGCTGGTAATCGGTGGAGGCGATACCGGGAGTGACTGTATAGGCACTGCCCACAGGCAGGGAGCCACCAGCGTGACCCAGATAGAGATTATGCCTCGCCCGATAGACGGTCCGGAAGACCCCAACAATCCCTGGCCAAATTATCCACGCACTTTCAAGACCACTTCATCCCACGAGGAGGGTTGCATCCGTCGCTGGAACATCAACACATTGGAATTTCTTGGTGAGGATGGTGCGCTTACGGGTGTCAAAGTGCAGGAGATTGACTGGAAGCCAAACCCGGATGGCGGACGGCCCATTATGGTGGAGAAAGGCAAGCCAGAAATCATAAAGGCGGAACTGGTGCTGCTGGCTATGGGCTTCTTCAAGCCGGAACATCCTGAATATCCAGCCAACGTTTTTATTTGCGGCGATGCGGCCAACGGACCCTCGCTGGTAGTAAGGGCGCTTGCCAGCGGCCGTGATGCTGCGGAAAAAGTAGACTGTTTTTTAAGTAGATAATATGCCTTCGACCAAGTATATTTTTGTCACCGGCGGAGTGGTCAGCAGCCTGGGCAAGGGAATCATCTCTTCTTCAATCGGGAAACTCCTGCAGGAGCGTGGCTACCGGATCACTATCCAGAAATTCGATCCATATATTAACATCGATCCAGGAACTTTAAATCCATATGAGCACGGTGAATGCTATGTCACCGCCGACGGAATGGAAACCGACCTGGACTTGGGCCATTACGAACGGTTTACCGGTATCCGCACCACCCGCCACAACTCCCAGACTACCGGCCGGATATACAAGGCTGTTATTGACAAAGAGCGCAGCGGCGAATATCTTGGCCATACAATTCAGGTGGTGCCGCATATTACCGACGAAATCAAGCGGCGTATCAAATATCTGGGAGAAAACGACGGATATGATTTTGTGATTACTGAAATTGGCGGCACCATTGGTGACATTGAGAGCGCTCCGTTTCTTGAGGCTATCCGTCAGATGAAGTGGGAACTGGGGCGTGATGCGGTGTGCATACATCTGACTTACGTTCCTTATCTAAAAGCGGCCGACGAGCTCAAAACCAAGCCCACTCAGCATAGTGTCAAGGAACTTCAGGCCAACGGAATCCAGCCCGACATACTGATTCTTCGCACAGAGAAGCACCTTGACGATCATCTGAGAGCCAAGGTGGCCGGCTTTTGCAATGTGGACCTGGAATGCGTGATCCAGAGCGAAGATTTGCCCAGCATCTACGAAGTGCCGGTCAATATGCAGAAGCAAGGCCTGGATGCCGCCATTATGCGCAAGATGGGTATTCCGGTGGGTGAAATGCCAATGCTTGGAGAGTGGAACCATTTCCTGCAGATGCGCCGCGAAGCCACCGAAACCGTAAATATAGGCCTTGTTGGCAAATACGACCTGCAGGATGCCTATAAGAGTATCAGCGAAAGCCTTAGCCATGCTGCGACCTATAATAGCCGCAAGGTTCACATCACATTTATCAACTCAGAGCTGTTGGAGGCTGATGATGCTTCGTTATGGGAAACACTGAAGTGCCAGGACGGACTGGTGATTTGCCCCGGATTCGGGCAGCGCGGAATAAAGGGAAAAATTCTGGCTGTGAAATATGCCCGTGAGAATAATGTCCCGTGCTTTGGCATTTGCCTGGGAATGCAGATGATGGTGATTGAATTTGCCCGCAATGTGCTTGGCTATTCCGATGCCGACAGCACAGAGATGAATCCCGATACTACCCACAATGTAATAGACCTGATGGAAGAGCAGAAGGTTATAAAGCAGATGGGCGGCACAATGCGTCTTGGCGAGTATCCGTGCTTGATCCGCAGTGGCAGCCGTGCACTTGAGGCTTACGGTGGCAAAGCAGAAATCCGTGAGCGCCATCGCCACCGCTATGAGTTCAACAATGCCTACAGAAACGAATTTGAATCTGCCGGGATGCAGTGTGTGGGTATAAATCCAGACTCGGACCTGGTTGAGATGGTAGAAATCCCCGGTTTAAGATGGTTCATCGGCACCCAGTTCCACCCGGAGTATTCATCCACAGTGCTCCATCCGCACCCGTTGTTTATGAGTTTCATTAAGAGCAGTATTGAAAAGAAATGATGAAGAAGATAGAAGCCATTGTGCGCAAGACGCACTTTGAAGATGTCAAGCAGGCACTGTTTGACGCAGATATTAACTGGTTTTCATATTCTGAAGTCAAGGCCATCGGTCAGGACCGGGAAGACCGCATATATCGCGGGGTCATGTACTCTACGGACGTGATTTCGCGCATAGAGATAACCATAGTATGCCGCGAGCAGTTTGTTGAGCCAGCCATTAAAGCCATTCTCTCGGCCGCTCATACCGGAGAGGTGGGTGACGGCCGTATATTCGTGAGCGATGTGATAGACACCTGGTCAATAAGGACAGGAGAGCACGGAGAAACAGTGCTTAGAGATAAGAAATAGGAGAGAATCAATATGAATGAGATAGCCTTGTCTTTGGATACAGTATGGATGTTGCTGGCAGCGATGCTGGTATTCTGGATGCAGCCGGGATTCGCCCTTTGCGAAGCCGGTTTTACACGCAGCAAGAACACCGTCAATATTCTTATGAAGAACTTTGTGGACTTCATTCTGGGGTCGCTGCTCTTCTTTTTCGTCGGTTTCGGGTTTATGTTCGGGAGCGACGGAGCCGGTTTTATAGGTACCCCCAACTGGGGCAGTCTTTCCTTTTATAAAGGGGATCTGCCGGTAGAGGGATTCTTGATTTTCGAGACGGTATTCTGCGCAACCGCAGCCACCATTGTGAGCGGTGCCATGGCAGAGCGGACCAAGTTCTCGATGTATCTTGTTTACAGTGCATTCATTTCATTGCTGATTTACCCTGTCGAGGGACATTGGACTTGGGGAGGCGGCTGGCTGGATCAACTCGGATTTCACGATTTTGCCGGCAGTGCCATTGTGCACAGTGTCGGCGGCGTTCTGGCACTTATCGGCGCCCTTGCACTTGGCCCACGCATCGGGAAATATGGAAAGGATGGGAAAAGCCGGGCGATTCCCGGCCATAATCTGGCCCTGGCAGCACTGGGTGTGTTTATCCTTTGGCTTGGCTGGTTCGGATTCAACCCTGGAAGTCAGCTTGCTGCCAGCGGTGAGGTAAACCGAACGGCTATATCACACGTATTCCTGACCACCAATCTTTCCGCGGCGGCCGGCGGAGCGGCAACCCTGTTCCTTACCTGGATCAAATATGGTAAACCATCACTGTCGCTTATGCTCAACGGTATCCTTGCCGGGCTTGTCGGCATTACGGCGGGCTGCGATGTCGTTTCGCCCTGGGGTGCAGTCATCATTGGCCTGGTCTGCGGCATAGTGCTGGTATTCGCGATTGAATTCATTGACCACAAGCTGCATATCGATGACCCAGTAGGTGCATCGTCGGTCCATGGTGTATGCGGCATCATTGGAACGGTAATGACCGGCCTGCTCGCTACCGAAACCGGCCTGTTTTATAACGGTGGCTGGCATTTCTTCTTGGTTCAGTGTCTGGGTATACTGGTAATTGATCTTTGGGCCGCCGCATGTGGCTTTATCCTTTTCTTCGGTATAAAGAAAATATGCGGCCTGCGTGTGGAACCGCGTGTGGAAGAAGAGGGACTAGATGTATATGAACACGGCGAGAGCTGCTATAATTAATACATAGTATGTGCGGAATAGTAGGAATATTCAATATCGACGGGCAGTCCGAAGCATTTCGCCTGAAGGCTTTGGAGATGAGTCGCCGTATCAGGCACCGCGGCCCTGACTGGAGCGGTATATGGTGTGGCGGGAATGCAATTCTGGCCCACGAACGACTGAGTATTGTTGATCCCGAAAGTGGCCGGCAACCGCTTTTTTCGCCAGACGGCAGTATGGTGCTGGCGGTAAACGGCGAGATTTATAACCATAAGGATATCCGACGCCGTTTCGCAGGCAAATATGCGTTCCAGACCGGCAGCGATTGCGAAGTTATCCTGGCGCTCTACAACGAGATGGCCTGTGAAGATGACCTTTCTCACCAGCGCATCTCTGCTATGTTGGAATCACTCAGCGGAATATTTGCCTTCGCTTTATATGATACCAACAGCAATAATTACTTGATTGCACGCGACCCGATAGGGGTGATTCCTTTGTATATCGGCTATGATTCCGATGGAAAGGTCTATATCGCCTCAGAATTGAAAGCCCTCGAGGGTGAGTGCGAGCGCTATGAACCATTCCTGCCAGGCCATTATTACTGGAGCGGAGATGGTACTCTCAAACGATGGTATTCCCGCGACTGGATGGACTATGACTTGGTTAAGGACAATACCGCCAGCAGCGAGGATATCAGGCAGGCATTGCGCGGTGCGGTGAAACGCCAACTGATGAGTGACGTGCCCTACGGCGTGCTGCTCTCGGGCGGTTTGGATTCCAGCATAGTGTCGGCAATTGCAGAGAGTTACAGTCAGAACCGAATTGAAGATGACAGCCGCACCAGGGCCTGGTGGCCGCGTTTGCACAGTTTCGCGGTAGGGCTCAAAGGGGCGCCCGATCTGGCCAAAGCGCGCCTTGTGGCAGCGCATATCGGCACTGTTCACCACGAAATCAACTATACCGTTCAAGAAGGACTTGACGCCATTCGCGATGTGATTTATTATATTGAAACCTATGATGTCACCACCGTGCGTGCATCCACTCCTATGTATTTGCTGGCGCGTGTCATTAAGTCTATGGGTATCAAAATGGTGCTTTCGGGAGAGGGTGCGGATGAAATCTTTGGCGGCTATCTGTATTTCCACAAAGCGCCATCTGCCCGCGATTTCCACGACGAGACGGTAAGAAAGATATCCAAACTGCATATGTATGATTGCCTTCGTGCCAACAAAAGCCTTTCTGCCTGGGGCGTGGAGGGGCGCGTCCCTTTCCTGGATACGGAATTCCTGGATGTGGCAATGCGTACAAATCCTAAAGCAAAAATGTGCAGCGGCGATATCATAGAGAAAAAGATTCTGCGCGAAGCCTTTTCCGATATGCTTCCGGAAGATATAGTCTGGCGCCAGAAAGAGCAGTTCAGCGACGGAGTGGGGTATTCGTGGATAGATTCGCTCAAGAAAATCACTTCCGAGGCAGTGAGCGATGAACAGATGGCTCACGCCACCGAGCGCTTCCCCATAAATCCACCGGCCAATAAAGAGGAATACTACTACAGAAGTATCTTCGAAGAGCATTTCCCTTCTGAATCGGCGGCTCGCAGCGTGCCGCAGGAGGCAAGCGTAGCCTGTTCCACGGCGATTGCCCGCGAATGGGATGAGGCATTCAAAAATCTAAATGACCCCAGCGGACGGTCTGTAGCGGGCATACACAATCAAGCATATTGATATGGAACAGCTGAAGCACGAGTGCGGAGTGGCAATGATCAGATTGCTTAAACCCGAGTCGTTTTACGAAGAGAAATACGGCAGAGGCTGGGCAATGGGCAAACTCTATCTGATGATGGAGAAGCAGCACAACCGCGGTCAGGAAGGGGCCGGCATCGCCTCGGTGCATCTGGACGCAGACCCCGGCGAGGAATATATGTTCCGTGAGAAAGCGCTCGGCAATAATGCCATAAGCGAGATATTCTCGCAGGCAGGCGAAGATTTTGCCGGCGAGTTGCTGATGGGGCATCTGCGCTATTCCACCACCGGCAAAAAGGGGCTCACGTATGTGCATCCTTTCTTGCGCCGCAACAACTGGCGGGCAAAGAACTTGTGCATCTGCGGAAACTTCAATATGACCAATATTGACGAGGTGTTTGAGGCCCTGGCGGCTCAGGGACAGTATCCCCGCACTGCCAGCGATTCATATATCCTGCTGGAGGAGATGGGACACAGGCTGGACCGGGAGGTGGAACGCAATTTCACAATAGCTCACGCGATGGGGCTAACCGGTCGTGACATTACCGACTATATCGATTCCAATGTAGATGTTGCCAGAGTGCTTAAATCATCTATGGATATGTTCGACGGCGGTTACGTGGTATGCGGCCTCACCGGCAGCGGCGAATGGTTCGCAATGCGCGATCCGTGGGGCATCAGACCTGCATTCTATCATATCAGCGACGAAATTGTAGCCTTGGCATCTGAAAGGCCGGTGCTTCAGACCACATTCGACATTCAGGCAGATGATATCAAAGAACTTGAGCCAGGCTCCGCTTTGATTGTAAGACGCAGCGGAGAGATTGCCATAAGACAAATCCTGCCGGAGATTTCGCCCCGCAGCGCCTGCTCTTTTGAGCGTATCTATTTCAGCCGCGGAGGCGACATTGACATTTATCGTGAACGGAAGCAGCTTGGCGAGCAGCTGGTACCGGCTATAGAAAAAGCGGTTGACGGCGACATAGAGCACACAGTATTCTCTTATATTCCCAACACTGCAGAAGTGGCTTATTACGGAATGATGCAGGGTTTGATGCGGCGTGGCCACGATGTCCGTTTCGAGAAGATTGCCTGGAAGGACATCAAGATGCGCACATTCATAGCTCAGGGGCAGGAAAGGCGCGAACTGGCGGCACACGTATATGATATTACCTACGGCGTGGTACAGCAGGGCACAGACAATCTGGTGGTCATAGACGATTCAATAGTGCGCGGCACAACCCTCAAAGAGAGCATTATCAAGATTCTGGACCGCCTCCATCCAAAAAAGATTGTGATTGTGAGCAGTGCCCCGCAGATAAGATATCCCGATTTCTACGGCATCGATATGCCGAATCTTGAAGAATTCATTGCATTCAGAGCCTGCATTGCTTTGCTGCTTGAGAGCGGCCGTGCAGAATTGATTAAAGAAGTCTACGAGCAATGTCGCAGACAGCTAACCCTTCCTTCAGTTGAACAGACGCTGCCTGTCAGTCGTCTCTATGAGCCTTTTACAGACGAGGATCTCAATAAAAAGATGGTAGATCTTCTCCGGCCGGAAGGGGTGGATACTCCGGTGGAACTGGTATTTCAAACCGTTGACGGCCTGCACAATGCCTGTCCAAATCACCTTGGCGACTGGTATTTTACGGGAAAATATCCAACTCCGGGCGGCATCAGACTTTGCAACGCAGCACTGGTGAGCTATATCGAAAAAAATGTATCTTTGCTATCCGTATGCAAAGATACTATATGAAAAGAGTCAGTTTATCCCTGCTTATGATTCTGTTTGCCTGCGTGGCGTTCGCCCAGGCAAAATTCAACCCCCTTCAAGATCTCAAACCCAGCAAAACCATTTTCCTCTACGCCTCCGACGCCAAGGAAGCCCTGGCGGCCATAGACGACCCGGTGGTGGCCAAGGATGTGGAATGTCTGGCACTTCCTATTAAAGAGGAGTGCGGCATCACCGCTCCCGAACAGATGGTGGGAGATCTGGGCCAGATATGCAACATCAACAAGACCGCCCGTTTTGACCTTTATCTGCCCAAGAATCCTAACGGAAAGATGGTGGTTATGTGCCCCGGCGGCGGATATGTCGTGGTGTGTACCTATGGAGAAGGTCTTTACGCAGCATCGTGGCTGCTTGACAAGGGCTACGCAGTTGCTGTGGCAAAGCACCGTATGCCAAACGGTCACTGGACAGTACCGCTGGAGGATATGCAGAATATTTTCCGCTGGTGCCGCGCAAGTTGCATCCTTTGGGGTATTTCTAAAATAGGGGTGATGGGTTATTCCGCCGGCGGCCATCTGGCTGCAAGTGTTTCCACACTTTATGTGGATGCGGCGACCCGTCCAGATTTCAGCATTCTTTTCTATCCGGTAATTACTTTCGAGGGCGAGCACGTGGAGCCAGGCACGCGTATGAACCTGCTTGGCCGTGAAGAGTATTGGGCAGAGCGCAAGGGCTTCACACCTGACGAATACATCGCCCGCCAAAAACAGTATGCTGCACTCAAAGAGCATTACAGTTTGGAGAAAAGGGTAGACGCCAACACTCCGCCGACGTTCATAGTGCACGGTCAGGCCGACGATGTTGTGCCTGTACAGAACAGCCTTCTCTACTACAGCCGGCTTGTAGAGTGCGGGGTAAAGAGTGAGTTGCAGATCTACGACTCTCCCAAACACGGTTTCTGTTTCTTCTGGGGCGATATAGCCGACCACGACTGGCTGGATCCCGAAATCCGCTCTAATCTAAACAACAGCCTTGAGCGCTGGCTAAACAATCAGTAGGCACTATGAAAAAGATAATCCTTGTTATATCGCTGCTTTGCCTGGTGTTCGGCGCCGACGCCAAGACCAAATATAAATACTATCCCAACACTACGCTCAGGCCCGACAGGACCATTTTCCTATATGTGCCCACTGTTAAAGAGGCCAAGAAGGCGCTCAAATCCATCCCCGACCCGGTGCACGCCAAAAAAGCGGAAACTCTGGCACTGACTCCCATTGGCGACAACGGATGCCGCGGCCAGGAGAATATGTTTGACCCCAATGGCGCCACTCTGTGCATAAACGAGTGGGCCCGCTTTGACCTCTTCTTCCCCAAAGAATCCAACGGAAAAATGATAGTTGTGATACCCGGGGGCGGCTACAACTGCGTTTGCCACTATATAGAGGGCGTGTATGCGGCCGACTGGTTTGTGGAGCGCGGCTATACAGTGGCAGTAGTCAAGTACCGCCTGCCTTTCGGCGACAGCCGCATCCCGCTGAGCGATGTCCACAATGTGATGCGCTATGCCCGCGAGCATCAGCAGGAGTGGGGAGTGGAGAAGATAGGTGTCATTGGCTTTTCTGCCGGCGGCCACCTGGCAGCCAGTGCATCCACGCTTTATGTGGATGCCGCCACCCGTCCAGACTTCAGCATTCTGGTGTATCCGGTCATCTCTATAACAGAACCGTTCGGCCACGTCTACACCGGCCAGAAACTTATAGGCGAATATGCCAAACGCGCCCAGGAAGATGCCGAGGCGCTGGCCTACGACCAGTATAAATTCACCCTGAGCAATATGGTCACCGCCGACACGCCGCCCACCTTTATGGTGCTTACCAGCGACGATATGGAGGTGGATCCACTCAACAGCATTTCTTATTACGAGGCTCTGGCGGCCAAGAAGGTGCCGGCCGAGCTGCACGTATATCAACACGGCATCCACGGCTTCGGCTTCAACTATTATAAGTTTACCACAGACGACTGGCTCTACGACGCCCGCGACAATTATTTTGAGGCGCTGGAGCGCTGGCTGAACAAGCAATAAACTATGATTCTGCTGGTCCCGGATAAGTTCAAGGGCACTTTTTCTGCCTCGCAAATCGCCTCCCGTATTCAGGAGGTGATCCGCGCCACCGGCAATACATCGGAAGAGATTGTAGCTATGCCGATGGCCGACGGCGGCGAAGGGTCGCTGGAAGTATTCCTGCACGCCAATCCCGACGCCCGCGAGGTGATGGTATATACCAAGGATGCCCTTATGCGGGACATTTCGGCGCCGATGGCAGTTTGCGGCGACACGGTTTTCATAGAGATGGCGCGCTGCAGCGGTCTTATGATGATAGACCAGAGCGAGCGCAACCCTTTGAACACTACCACCTATGGCCTGGGGCTGATGCTGATGGCGGCGCTGGATTACCAGCCGCACCAGATTATAGTGGGCCTTGGTGGCAGCGCCACCAACGATGGCGGCCGCGGCCTGATAGAGGCCATAGGGCTGGAGAATATCCACCGTTTTGACAATATCAAGATTAGGGTGGCCTGCGACGTGAAGAATCCGCTGCTTGGTTCCGAAGGTGCCACGGCTGTGTTTGCTCCGCAGAAAGGGGCCGATGCCGATATGCTTCCGGTGCTTGAAAAGCGGATGGAAGAGTGGGTGGCAACCGCCCGCGAGTGGCTGCGCAGTCTTGGCCGCGAAAGCCGTCTGGATTTAGACACTCATCCCGGCTGCGGTGCTGCCGGAGGCACTTCTGCTGCACTGTATGCTTTTTTGAATGCCTCTCTTGAAGGGGGATTCAACCTGTTTGCCGATATGGTTTCGCTGGAGAGTCTGATAGAGCGGTCCCGCCTGGTGATAACGGGGGAGGGGTGCCTGGACGAGTCCAGTATGAACGGTAAGCTGGTGGGCAGTCTTGCCGAGTTATGCGAAACGCACTGCCGGCGGCTGTATGTTGTTTGCGGGCGCAACCGGCTTGGAAGTCACGAATCCATTTGCGATGTGTCGCTGCTGGCCACCGGCCTTGAAGATCATATCAAAGAGTGGTGCCGCGCCGACTGGCGTAGCGATTATCTCCCTTCAGAAGGCTCTCTTTTCGATTTCGGCTCCAGCTACGGCATCATTGCCGGCTGCGACGAGGCTGGCCGCGGGCCTTTGGCAGGCCCTGTGTATGCTGCGGCGGTGATTCTGCCTGAAGGATTCTATCATCCTTTGCTAAAAGATTCAAAGAAGATGACGGCGGCGCAGCGTGAGCAGCTGCGACCCATCATAGAGCAGAAGGCCATCGCCTGGAGCGTGGCCAGCGTTTCTGCTGCAGAGATAGACGAGATTAATATCCTGCAGGCTTCCATCAAGGCGATGCATATGGCGCTGGCTGGATTGAATCATAAGTTCGATTTGATACTGGCTGACGGCAACCGGTTCAATGCGTTCATTGGCCCAGACGGGGCAAGGGTGCCGCACAAGTGCATTGTGAAAGGCGACGACAAGGTGCCTGAAATTTCGGCAGCGTCAATTTTGGCCAAGACGTACCGTGATGAGTATATGCTCAAGATTGATAAGGAGTATCCGCAGTATGGCTGGGCCCGCAATATGGGCTATCCCACCACCGAACACCGCGACGCCATCCACCGCCACGGCCTCACCCCTCACCACCGCAAATCCTTCACCGTAAAATAACCTAGCTGCCGCTTTGGCTTCGGAGGCGGCTTGCCTGCCGAGAAGCTCCGCTCGCTTTTAGCTCACTTCGTCCCTCCCACCACATCCTTCGTCATCCGCATCGCGGATAACTCGTCTGCGGCGGGCCCCTCCCGCCCATGACGCGGCGGGTGGCGACATTCTCTGCAGGCAACCGCCTACCTTACGCGTCGCGGCTGTAGCCCGAGCGATACAGCGAAGAAAAAGCTTTGCGTAGGGAACAGGGGTTCTATGTTCTCCCTGGCCCGGAGCAAAGTCTTTTTCGTAGCCTAGCGAGGGCGTTTTGAACTACAGCGAGTTTTCGAAGGAGACCCACTGGGACTCGAAGAGGGAGGTGAGGGCAGGGTCGCCCTGGAGGGAGTTGAGAAGGCAGCGTTTGAGGTCGGCGATGCTCAGATCCCAGCAGAGATACGCTGCCAGCAGGTCATCTGTGAGATATGCAGTGTCAAAGATTGCGCAATCGTCGCTGTTCAGAGTCACATTCAACCCGCGCTTGATATAACCGCCGGCAGGATGATTCCTCAAATCGGGAATATACCCAAGCAACTGATTGCTAAGCGGGCACACCTCCAGCATCACGCCCGCCGCTTTCACCTTAGGCTCAACTTCCGGATGCTGGAACAGATTAAGCCCGTGGCCTAGCCGATTGATGCCAAGCTTCAGCGCCAGTTCAATATTATTATTGGCCGGATCCACCGACTCGCCGGCGTGCATTATCACCGGAACTCCGGCATCGCGCAGCACATCAGCATAATAATTCAAGTCCTTGCCGCAAGCCTCATCGCCCACCATATCGTAACCGATCACTACATCGGGATATTTCTGACACAGATGGCGGGCATATTCAAGACGATCCGGGACAGTCTCGGCAGGAACGCCTTTGTAATAACTGTATATCAGGCGGACCTTGAACCAGGGATACTTCTCCTGGACCGCAGCGTTAATCTCCTTGACCAGATCCACATAATCATCGTGTGAAAGCCGGCGGCCGTCCTCATCGAAAATGGTCTGGCTGATATAGCGGAAATCCACACCCATCACACCCTCTTCTGCCATCTCGCACAAAACCTTGGTGTAGAGCTTTATAAAGAACGGTTTGTAATTGTTCAGCGCTTTGTAACGGTCAAAAATCGCCTCGAATTTGGGCCAGATATTCTCGTCTATCATCTCGATAGACGCCGTGCAAGCCTCGAAAATCTCATCTTTCAGTTCGGGACGTGCCGCCACGGCCTGTTGCAGATTCTCCCAGCCGGCAGGGATAGTCCCGCCCTCGAACCAAGCCTTGTGAGCCACCTGCAAATAGCGGAATTCTGGAGTCTCGGGCTCAGTGAATACATAAGTGTCGGGGCAGGAGAGGGCCAGGGAGAGGACATATCTCAAATCGAAAGTGGCCTCAATGTGGGCGTGCATAAGCCGGCCCTTGGGCATTTTGCGGAACAACTCATACAATTTTGACTGCCGCAGAGCGGGCAATGCTTTCTGAAAGTCGTTAAATATCAACTGCGCTCCATCTGCCGCAAGGCACTCCCGGCGCATCCGGCCAGCTATTTGCTCTATATTCATAGGTCCAAATTTTTTCAAATTTACAAATAATATTTCGATATTTGTAAACTATAAACATCCGCCCTGATGCGTAAACCGTTATTCATATTAACCCTTGTTTTGGCAGTGATTTCTTCTTGCAGCAAAGTTAAGGACGGCAACCATACCCTTGATATATACATAACCAGCGATATCCACGGCTGTTATTTCAGCAAGTTTTACCTGGACGACAGTCTGAAACCCAACTCTTTAAGTAAGGTGTCGGCAGTGGTTGGCACTGCCCGCAGCGACGGCGCCAATGTATTATTGATAGACAACGGCGACAACCTCCAGGGCGACAACAGCGCCTTCTACTTCAATTTTGTGGACACCGCATCGACCCATATTTTTGCCAGAATGGCCAATTATATGAACTATGATGCAATTGTGCTGGGCAACCACGATGTGGAGGCGGGGCATTCTGTTTATGACCGTGTCAGCCGGCAATTCAACGCGCCGCTTTTGGCTGCCAACGCAATATCCACCGACTCAGGAAATTCCTATTTCCCCGAATACACTATTGCTGAGCGCGACGGCCTCAAGGTGGCAATTGTGGGTCTGACCAATCCCAATGTAACCAGTTGGATCACAGAGAGCCTCTATAGCGGCATTGAATTCCAGGGTTGCGACAATATAACCCAGGCTCTGGTAGACAGGGTTCGCGCAAAAGAACGACCCGACGTGCTGATTGTTGCTGCACATTGCGGCAGCGGCGAAGAGGATGTTCCTTCTTTTGAAAATGACGCACTGTATCTTGCAAAGCGTCTGCAAGGGGTTGACCTGGTGATTGGCGGTCACGACCACCGTCCGCGCACAGAAAGATATATGGACAAGGAGGTTCCCACTGGCTATATCAACCCCGGAGCAAGGTGCAACTATCTTGGCCACGCCACAATCAGCCTTACTTATAAGGGCGGCAGGCGGGTTGGCGACAGTCTTGCGGTGGAGTTGATTCCGCTGGTGGATATGGCCCCCGACGCCAAGTTTGACGCCGAATTCGAGGCCGACTATGTCAAGGTCAAGAAATTCACCCTTCAGAAAATATGCACCGTGAGTGCGCCGTTTGCACTTTCGGACGCGCTGGACGGCCCTTCGGCCTATATGAAACTTCTCTACGACGTGCAGCTGGCTGTTTCCGGAGCCGATATTACATTTGCCGCGCCGCTGACTTCGTCGGGCGTAATCAATGCCGGCGATTTGGTGTTCAACGACCTGACCCGCATCTATCCCTTTGAGAATAAACTTTACACAATAAACCTCACCGGACGCCAGATCAAGGACTATCTGGAATATTCCTACAACCGCTGGCTGAACCGGGAAGGACCGGCCTATTGCTACGATTCTGCAGGCGGCATCAAATACAAGGTCTACAAACATCGCCCGGCCGGGAGCAGGGTAGAGATTGAATCTATGCAAGACGGCACTCCTTTTGATTTGAGCCGCAGTTATAGTGTGGCCATCACCTCCTACAGGGCGATGGGCGGCGACGGGCTGCTGCAAAATGGCGCTGGTCTGGATGTCAGCAATCCGCAGAGTTACATCACAGGCCGCTACGACGAGATTCGTGACATACTTTACTCGTACCTTGAAGCGCTGGGCACACTGGAGCCCGAGGTTTGTGACAACTGGAAATTTATAGAATAACCAATACCAACCAACAAATCAGATTATGAACAGATTTTTCAAGAGAATTGTGACGATGTTGCTGCTTGCGGCACCCGCACTGGCGTTTGCACAGCGCCCGGTGGGCGATTTGCAGGCAGAGTTTACAATGCCCATCTACCGCAACGAGAAGGCTGCTGCCCTCACCGTTGTGATCCCTGAGAATGGTCCCAAAGAGGCCAGGGTAGAGTTTTTCAATCCCGAAGGCAACCTGATCCGCACCGAGACTTACAAACTCAAACCCGGCACCAACAATTGCCCTGTGAAGAAGATTGGCGGTCTGGCAGAAGGCCGTTACACCGCAATGATCCATCTTGGCGACACCACTCTCAAGAGGCTTCTCCGCATAGAGCATATCCCCGAAATAGAGGCGCCCACCGAGCCGATTCCCTATCGCAAGCTCATATTTACGCCCGACAAGTATATGTTCTCGAAGATCTCCAAGAATCTTAAGATAGAATATTCCAAGCCCCAGATTTACGAGGCAGTAAAGAACACCGATTCAATTGTGGTGTATATTGGCGGCAACAGTTTCTATCGGGCAGAAGACGGCCGTTTTATAATCAATGTGGTGGCCAATCCCTATGTAGAGCGCTATGGCCTTTATGCCAAGAAGCCTTATTACTACACAATGGCTGCCGACAAGCCCGAAGGCCCTTACAAGCGCATTGAGAATACACCCAAGATGGCCAAGGGCGGCCGTATGAATCTGTTTACCGGCGGCGCGATGATGTGCAGCGACCATCTGGACGGCAAATATGAGCTTTATGACCCCGCAAAGCACGGCACATACAAACTGACTGACATCCGTATTGCACAGCAGATCAATCCCAAAGATTTCGGCTGCGTACAGGCCGGCTACCGCACCTACTGGGCATACGCCACCACTTCTACCGGCGACACCGTGTTCCTGAGCGACAAGCCTGTATTCCAGGATATTCCCGTGTACAAACCCGACCAGTGGGACAACGGCTTCACCACCAACGACAACTTTGGCAACAGCTGGCTCTCTGAAGACGGCAAGACCCTCTATATTGCCCGCGGCCAGACCCTGCGCCGCGACGCTCCGTACGACCTGCCGTACGATATGGTGGACACCCGAGTCCTGACCGTATATTCCACCCAGGACGGTAAAGACTGGAAATATCTCCACTCATTTACCAGCGACGGCGAGCGCGACACTCCCTACACCCAGCAGTACGGCGCACGCATATGCAAGATGCCCGATGCCGGCCTGTATCTGGTGTTCGTAGAGCACTTTGTGGGAGATATGCAGCAGAGCAGCCTCGATTTGGACTATAGCCGCGACGGCGTCAACTTCTACGACGCTCCCGGCGACGGCCCGTTCCTCTATACCGACAATCTGGACGATTTCTACTTTGGCGGTCTGTACAACTTTGACACAGACATTGTTCAGAATGGAAACAACTATTATCAGATGGTGGCTCAGGTTATGACCTGGCCTCACTTCTTCCCCGAACCGCTGTTTGCACGCAACCATCTTGCAGAAGTCACCGCAGAAGATTACGAGCGTATTTTCAAGAACCGCGGTATGGCAGAGAAACTCCCTTATTTTGACAAGGTTGGCGGCTGGGAAGGTCTTGCAAAAATGACCCGCGAAGGCCACAGCTCCATTGCCGTGATTTCTTACCGCGCCGATGGTTGGTTCGGCGTCAAGGCCGGCGACAAAACGGGCTGCTTCACCACCAATCCTATCAAAGGCGGCGGCCGTCTGTTTGTTAACGCCACAGTGGAAGAGGGCGGCAAGCTTGATATCGAAGTTGTAGGCGGCGACCGCAGCCAGAAGGTGAGCCTGACCGGCGACGGCATCCATATGCCTGCATTTGACCTGCCCGACGGTCCTTTCAAACTGCGCGTGAAGATGCGTAACGCAACTCTCTACACTATGTATATTGAGTAGACCGCAATACTATGAGAAATCATCTTTTCTTAATTGTTGCAGCTGCACTTCTTGTGTTTGCCTGCACTCCTAAACAAGAAGAACCGCTGACCCGCGATTTTGACCCGCCCATTATGGGATGGAGCAGCTGGAACCATTTCCACACCGATATCAGCGAAGAAGTGATTTGCGGCCAGGCCGACGCCCTCATTTCCCTGGGGCTGGCCGATGCCGGTTATAAATATGTCAATATCGACGACGGTTTCACCGACGGCCGCGGAGCCGACGGGCGCATCATCATAGACACAGTAAAATTCCCCAACGGGATGAAGGCCATTGCCGATTATTGCCATTCAAAAGGGCTTAAGGCGGGTATGTATTCCGATGCCGGCGACAACACCTGCGCCTCTTTGAATGTTAAGCCCTACGGCCTTGGCGTGGGCCTCTACGGACACGAAGTGGAGGACTGCAAGATGATGTTCGACGAGTGGGGCTACGACTTCTTCAAGGTTGACAACTGCGGCGGACGCCACCTGGATCTCAACGAGCAGGAGCAGTTCACCAAAATCGCAGAGGCCATTGCCCAGTGCGAAAACAAGAATGTCAACTTCAATGTGTGCCGCTGGGTGTTCCCCGGCACCTGGGTTATTGACATCGCCGACAGCTGGCGCACCACCCACGACATCTGGGTAAACTGGGAAACCCTCAAGACCATCATCAAAGAGAATATGTATCTGGTAGCCTACACCGGAAACGGCCACTACAACGATATGGATATGCTTGAGATAGGTATGGGTTTCAAACCCGAAGAAGAGCGTACCCATATGGCCTGCTGGTGCATCCAGAGTTCTCCTCTGGTGGTGGGCTGCGACCTGAACAATATGCCCGACTATTCCATTGAGTTCCTCAAGAATCCCGACCTTATAGCTATGGACCAGGACCGTCTGGGCATAGCTGCGCCGGTGGTTCAGAAAGAAGGGGAGACCTATGTGATGGCCAAGGATATGGAACGCCGTAACGGTCCCAAACGGGCTGTGGTGGTTGCCAATCTTGGAGATGAAGAGATAACCATAAATGTGGATGTCACCGCTCTGGGTTTCAAAGGCAAAGTAGATGTCTACGATTGCTTCAAACACGAGAACCGCCCTGAATTGAGCGATGCGTTTTCTCTAACCATTGCTCCTCACGACAGCGAAGCGTTCTTTGTCTCCGGCAAACGCACAGACAAGAGCGTATATCAGGTAGAAGAGGCTTTCCTGAATGCTTATACCGAGATCAACGAACAGGACTACGAAGCCTACCGCCGTCCCTACGAAATCCCTTCGCCCCGCATCCGCGAAAGTGCCGCTGCAGATATGGGCTTCTACGCCACCGAGCTCGGCGGCTGGGAAGAGAACTGGCTGGAGTGGCGCAACGTATATGTTTCCAAAGCCGGCGATTATGCTCTGTCTTTCCGCTACGCCTGCAAGGATGCCCGCAATATGGTGGTTTCCGTAAACGGTGCCGAGGCTTCACTGCTGGGCAGCCTGAATACCGGTTCCGACCTTGAATGGCAGGATGTGAACATAAAGGTCAAGCTGGAGAAGGGCTTTAATACCATCCGCCTTTCCAACCCCGCATCCCAGATGCCCGACATTGACTGTATGACCGTCAAGAAAATGTAATTATGAGAAGGTTATTATTTGTCGCAGCCTTCGCCGGTTTGCTTCTGTGTGCCTGCGAACGCGACTACAGCATCAAATATGAGGTGGGCCATACTCCCACTATGGGTATGAGTTTCTGGAACGCCTTTCAGCTGAATATAAACGAGGACCTGGTCAAAGACCAGGCCCTTGCCGTTAAAGAGCTGGGCTATGCCGACGCCGGCTACAAGTTTATCAATATAGACGACGGCTTCCAGCGCCCCCGCGGCCCCGAAGGCAATTTCCTGTCCGACGATTCCCTTTTTCCCAGCGGAATGCGTGCCGTGGCCGATTATATCCATTCTCTGGGCCTCAAGGCTGGTATTTATACCGATGCAGGAGACAACACCTGCGGAAGTGAGAATATATATGCATACGGCCTTGGCACCGGTCTCTATGGCCACGAAAAGGAAGATTGCAAGCTCTTCTTTGACGAGTGGGACTACGACTTCATCAAGATAGACTTCTGTGGCGGACAGCACGCCAAACTGGACGAGCGGGAGCAGTACACCAAAATTGCCGAAGCCATCCGCGCCTGCGACAAGAAGGACATCATCTTCAATATCTGCCGCTGGCGCTTCCCCGGCACCTGGGCGGCCGATCTTGCCACCTCCTGGCGCACCACTTATGACATCCGCCCCTGGTTCTCTCGCGTGAAATATATTATAGACGAAAACCTCTGGCTTCAGGCCTACACCCGCGACGGACACTACAATGACTGCGATATGCTGGAAATCGGCTCCAAATGGCCCGGCAGCGACGCTTGCCTGAGCCCCGAGGAGGAATTCACCCATATGGCATACTGGTGCATCGCTTCTTCGCCGCTGATTATGGGCTGCGATATGCGCAAAGTGCCTGAGGCTTCGCGCGAGGTGATGCTAAACAAAGATCTAATCGCTATGAACCAGGACAAGCTGGGCCTGGGCGCACCCGTGGTGCAGCGTCAGGGAGAGACCTACGTTGTGGCCAAGGATATCGAGCGCATCTTCGGTCCCAAACGAGCCGTGGTGGTTATGAACCTGGGCGAAGAGCCTTCGTCTATCGATGTCTCCGTGGCCGACCTGGGGTTTGAGAGCATCAAGAGTGTCTACGACTGCAAAGTCCACACAGAAGTGCCCGAGATGGCCAGCGAGAGTTCGTTCAATGTCTCTCTGGAGCCGCACTGCTGCGTGGCACTGTTCGTGACCGGCAAGCGGATAGAGAAGAGTGTATATCAGGCAGAGGAGTCCTTTATGAATATGTTCAGCACCATAGAGGGCTATCAGTCGCCCGTATATCTGCCCAACGAATCGGCCGATATGGGTATGTATGCCGCCGGCCTGGGTTGCAACCCCGACAACTGGCTGCAGTGGAACAATGTGTTCAGCTGCAAGGGCGGGGAATATGTGGCATCTGTGCGCTATACTTCTGCCAATCCCACCGCATTCAAAGTGAGCGTAAACGGCCGCGAGGCCGCTTCGTTTGAAGACCTTTCTACAGGCGACGATTCTTCTGCCTGGGAAAGTGTCAACTTCAAGATCAAACTCAAGAGGGGCTTGAACCAGATCCGCCTGTCAAATGACACCGGATTTATGCCCAGCATAGACTGCATCACCCTTCACAAGGCAGAACGATAGTGAAGCGTATTGCCGTCATAGCTGTTATCTGCGCGCTGCTCTTTGGCTGCTCGGCCCCGCGCCGTGCAGCACACAAGGCAGCGCCGGTAATTGGCATTACGGCCGGCGGAGTGGGCCAGAGTCGGGTAGGCCAGGCCTACATAGATGCCGTATGCGCCGCCGGCGGTGTGCCGGTGATTCTGCCCATCGTAACTGATGCTGCCGCTATTTCAGATATGCTCCGCAGGGTAGATGGCGTGCTGATGATTGGCGGCGAAGACATTGACCCTAAGTACTATGGCGAGGCGCCGATTCCGGAATTGGGAGAGGTGAATGCCGCCCGAGACACTTATGAAGATATCTTGATACATCTTTGTTTCGGGGCGGGCCTTCCGCTGCTTGGAATCTGCCGTGGAGAGCAGGTGATCAACGTCATCCTTGGCGGAACTCTGTGGCAGGATATACCGGCTCAGGTCCCGCAGTCCAAAGTGTGCCACAAAGCCCCTGAGGGCGAGACCGCTATGCACAAAGTCACAGTTGCAGAGGGGTCTGTGCTGGCTTCTATGGTCGGGTCGGGGGATTTCAATGTGAATTCTTTCCATCATCAAGCAGTCAAAGACGTGGCGCCCGGGTTTAAGGTAACTGCCGTCTCTGAAGACGGACTTGTGGAGGCCATAGAGAGAATAGATGATGTGGCCCGCATAGTTGCCGTGCAGTTCCATCCAGAGAAAATGCTGGCTGACGGCGACACTACTTTTTTGCCGCTTTTCAAGTGGCTGGTTGCAGAATCGCAAAAATAATTTTGGCGGTTTCAAAAATTGCCTTATATTTGCATCCGCTTTGACAAAAAAGGGAGCTTAGCTCAGTTGGTTCAGAGCGTCTGCCTTACAAGCAGAGGGTCGGGGGTTCGACTCCCTCAGCTCCCACTTCAAAAAGAGAAACCATCTGGTTTCTCTTTTTTTTGTGTGAGCTATAGCTCCCGCCTATTATACTAGGGGGCTCTGCCCCCTAAAACCCCTGCGGCGCAAGGCGCCGGCCGCTATCGCGGCTATTATTCCCCATTATTCATTCTCTTTATCTTCATCTTATACATTCACCTTCCCAGGAAGGGGGCTTGAGACTCAAAACAATCGGTACATTTTTGCCATTTTGTCAGTCGGGCGGGGCTGGTATTCTTTTTGCCCTAGAGAGGGGCAAACAAAGAATAATCAAAAATACAATCATATTATGGCACAAGGTAAAATTGGTGTAACCACCGAGAACATATTCCCGGTAATCAAAAAATTCCTTTACAGCGACAACGACATCTTTATCCGCGAGATAGTGGCCAACGCCGTGGATGCCACCCAGAAACTAAAAGCGCTTGCCTCTAACGGCACTTTCAAACACGAGATGGGCGACCTCACCATAGACATCGCCGTGGGCGAAGCCAAACTGCCCGGCGAGAAAGAGGGTGAGGAGAAGATGGTAAAGACCATTTCTGTGACCGACCACGGTATCGGTATGACAGAGGCCGAGGTGGACAAATATATCAACCAGATTGCCTTCAGTTCTGCCGGCGAATTCCTGGAGAAATACAAAGACCAGAACATCATCGGCCACTTTGGACTGGGCTTCTATTCATCGTTTATGGTATCACAGATGGTGACCATTGACACCCTGTCATACAAGGGCAACGCCAAGGGCGTGAAGTGGACCTGCCACTGCGACCCGCAGTACTCTATGGAGCGCAGCGACCGCACCGAGCGCGGCACCACCGTCACCCTGTATCTGGACAGCGAGAGCGAAGGATTTGCTGACCGCTACAAACTGGAGAGCCTGCTCAAGAAGTACTGCAAGTTTATGCCGGTGCCCATCCGTTTCGGCAAAGAGCAGGAGTGGAAAGACGGCAAATATGTTGATGGCAAGAAAGATAATATCATCAACAATGTTGAGCCCATTTGGACCAAGAAACCCAGCGAGCTCAAAGACGAGGACTACGACAAGTTCTACAAGGAACTCTATCCTATGCAGGACGACCCGTTGTTCCACATCCATCTGAACGTAGATTACCCGTTCAACCTGACCGGTATCCTATACTTCCCCAAGATCAAGGACCGTCTGGACTTGAGCCGCAACAAGGTACAGCTCTACTGCAACCAGATGTTCGTGACAGACTCAGTGGAAAACATCGTCCCTGAATATATGACGGTGCTGCACGGCATCATTGACTCTCCCGACATCCCGCTGAACGTATCCCGCAGCTATCTGCAGAACGACGACAATGTGAAGAAGATAAGCGGCTACATCACCCGCAAGGTGGCCGACAAACTGGACGAAATCTCCCGCAATAACGCCTCCGACTTTGAAAAGAAGTGGGACGACCTGAAGATTTTCATCGAGTACGGTATGCTCACCGACGCCAAGTTCTGCGAGAAGGCTATGGAATTCGCCCTGTTCAAGAACACCGACGGCAAATACTTCAAGATGGCCGACTACCGCAAGGCAATAGAGGCCAACCAGACCAACAAAGACAAAAAGGTCGTATATCTTTACACAAACGACCCTGTGGCCCAGTATACTCAGATTGAGGCAGCTAAGAACAAAGGATATGACGTACTGGTTATGGACTGCCAGCTGGACGCACATTACGTAGGCCTTTTGGAGCAGCACATCCCCGACAGCGTATTTACCCGCGTGGACGCCGACATCCTGGAGAAACTGATCGTGAAGGAAGACCTCAAAGAGGTCAAGATGACGGACGACGAGAAGAAAAAGCTGCAGGAAGAATTCGAGAAGATACTGCCCGCCGACGGCAAATACGAAGTTTCAATGCAGAACCTGGGCGAAGAGGCAGACGCCATCAGCATCAACCAGAGCGAGTTTATGCGCCGTTACCGCGATATGGCGGCTGTGAGCGGCGGCGGAATGGGCTTCTATGGCGATATGCCTGCGTACTACACAGTAACTGTGAATGCCGACAGCCCGCTGGTCAAGAAGGCTCAGGAGTCCGATGGCGGCCTGAACGCCGACAATCAGTTGCTGCGCCAGCTGTGCGACCTGGCACTGCTCTCGGCCGGAATGCTTAAGGGCAAGCCGCTCGCCGACTTTATTCGCCGCAGCGCCGAATTGCTGAAATAAATCTTCCGGCATAGATAAACAACAAGCAGCCCGGTCTGAACTTCAGGCCGGGCTGCACTTTCAAAACAAACTAAATGGACGGCTAAAGATTGCCGGGCAGGTCAGGAAGTTCTGACGAACCGCCCTTGGTCTTCAGGCCGTAATATGCCTCTCTGAGGGCTGCAAGAGCAGCTTCAATGGCGTCGTAGTCGTCACCTTCTACAACTGCCTTTGCTGCGGCAAGAGCCTCATTATATACTGCCAGAGTCTCCTCTGTATATTCATACTCGTTGGGGTCATTTTCCTCGTCCTCGAGCCAGGCGATAAGGTTAGCCAGGTCGGTCTTGACAGAAGCGCGGCTGGTGATGGAATATTCCAGGGTCTTGTCGTTGAATGTCAGAACCCATTCACCGAGTTCGACGGGAATATAGACATAAGTGTCGCTGCTGTTCTTCAGCACAAGGTGACCGGGATTGCTGTTGTCAAGGTTGTATACCTTGGCGGAATAAGAAGTGCCGGTAGGGATCACAAAACCGATGCTGCCGTCCCATCCGACATTGCTGTCGGTTACATTCAGAGTCTTGGTCCAGGTGTGGTTGTCATCGCCCTGGGTCATCTTGTCGGCGTTGGTTACTTGCCAAGCGCTGGAGAACTGTACGTAGAGAGCGCTCCAGGTTGCCTTCTCTGCAAACAGGGCGGTCAGGTCAAGATTCTCGGAAACGGTAAAGGTCCTCTCTGCATTGGTGTCGCCGTCGGACCAGCGTTTGAACACATAGCCGGCTGCAGGAACGGCCTTGATGGTCACCTGAGTGCCTTCTTTATATGTGCCTGCGCCTTCTACAGTGCCGAATTCATCATTGGAAGAGGCAAGGGCAATAGTGTATTCAGCCTTTGCCCAGGGGCTTACCGGAATAGTCTCGGTAACCTGTGCGAAATCGTCCACTGTAGCGGTAGAAATCATTGCGGTAGGCTCGTAGTCGCCGTTGATCTCAAGGGTGAAGATATAGGCGACACCGGGGATAAGGCTGGTGATTTCTTTGCTTACCTCAAAGGACTCGCTTTCGCCTGCATCTTCCTTACCGTTGCCGTTCTTGTCGTTGGTCCAGTAGATGGTGTATTTCACATTGGTGGCTTCACGATCGTAGGTGGTGCCTGCGGGGCTGGTCATAGTCTTGGCCTCTGCCACAACGGGGACGATGTTGGCAACAATCAGATTATTGCCTCTGTCGCCCTTGGAGAGGGGAGCGTTTACGCTGCCGGCGGTGTTTCCCACCATACCGCCCACATAGTCGGTATCGTCAGAAGGCTGTGCCCAGCAGTTTGCAGGGAGTTTCTTTACTCTGGTACCGTCGGGGAGAGTTACATTCGCAGGCTCTTTCCAGGTGAAAGTACCGGTGCGGTAGTAAGAGTTCAGGTCGGCGTGAACGCGGACGTCCCAGTCGGAATTATTGATGACATTGGCCCTGATCTGGGATGCGATGTGATAGAAATTGAAATGCACGGGAGCAGCACCGTCCTCGCTGGGAGAAGTGGTGGTGACAGCCACCAGCGGGTCTTTCTCAAGGAACCAGTTGTTGACATAATTGTCGGGGCCGATGGTGCCGTCGTTCTCGATGGTCAGATCCTTGGGATAAACGGCGCGGAAGGTCATCTTGCCGGCCTTTACCCACATTGCGTTCTCGTTGGTGAAATGACCCTCACCGTCGGGGGTGAACTCATAATTCCAAATGGGTTCATTCTTGACATTTGAGGCAAACACATTGAAGCCTGCGTCAAGACTTGCTGTTGTGGCTGTTGTAGCCGCCTTTGTGACGTTGTCAAGACCATTGACATCGGCCTGGGCAAAGACCCTGTTGGAAGATAGTTCTGTGAGCCAGCCGTCGGGAGTAAGATCCAGATGGTTGTGGCAAGCTGTGAGCGACACAAGGGCCGCTGCAATCAGAAGAATAGATTTAATCTGCTTCATTACTTTTTTGTTTAGTATGATTAGTTGTTATTTGAAACATCTGTCGGGGAGGGCTGCCATATGTCCGGGGTTGATATAGCAGACCATAGTGTTTATCAGTTCGCCTCTGGTGTCAAATTCATAGACCCTGCCGGCCGAGGTAAAGGACTTGGCCTCGCACATATACAAGTGGCCGGTGTAGGGGTTCTGATATACGCAGTAGGGGTTCTGGATGCTCTCGAAAGTGCTCTGGGCATCGGAAGAGAATCGGCCGGAAGGAAGTCGGTAGCCGTCGTAGACAATGTCTTCATAAGGATCGATTGTCTTTAGGCTGTATGTAAACTGATTGGTATCATAAGAATACGAAGATCCCACTGCCAGGAATTTGTCATCTATCGTTGTGGTGTTGTAGGTGCAGGGGAAATCATATACAGTGTAGCTGTCGTCTGCGCAGTCAAAGATTATGGTGCGGGCAGGCGTAGAGCCGTAGTCGCCCGGAGAGTTGATGCAAAGGAACCGTCCGCACTGGGACATCTCTCCGTAAAGGTTTATTATTGGGCTGCCTGTCTCAGGGTCCACAATGCCGACATTTCTGATAAGGTTCATTGTGCCGGTATCGACCACCGATACTGAGTTCTCATAACCGTGTTCTTCAGAGAAAGAATAGCCGCCGGTGTTGGCTATATACAGCCGGCCGTCGTAATACGCCACACCTTCGGGTTCATAACCGACCTCGCAGGTGGCTTTCACCTTAAAGTCGTCAAGGGATACCTTGGCAACATAGCCGTGCTGATAGTATTCGCCCAGGGCTGTTTCGTGGGCATAGGAAGTGATGTACAGATAGCCTTTGCCGTCCACGCACATAGCGCGGCAGTTTGGCACATCTTCTGTCTGAGCCACGGCCTCTCCGGTGGGCTTAATATACTGGATAATGTTGGACCAGTTTACCGAGATGGCGACCAGTTCGTCGTTTATCATCAGCACATCTTCGGGAGTGTCGCCTATTGTCATTCCGGGATTCATCTTGCGGAACCAGCCATTGGTTATGGAGCCGTTTTCTATGAAGGAAACCTGTCCGTTATTGGACTGCCAGTTGCCCTCGTTGAGCAGTATCACCCTTTCGTTTACGGTGGCGTCCGGGTCATTCGCATTGGGTTTGAAATCCTTTTCAACATCCACCGAATATATGGTGCTGCGCCTCAGGGTGAGATTCTTATACTTGGCAGTCAGGGTATTGCCGGTCTCTGTAGTGGCCGTCAGGGTCAAGGTGTGGGTGTCAGGCGGCACCACCACCATAAACCTTGCAGCCCTTTCGGGGCCAACCGGAACATCCGGCGTCTCCATAGTAATCTCGTAAAGCGGCTCCTGAAAGGATATAGCGCAATCGGAAGTCTGCACCACGGCGCGGCCGGCCAGCGGCTTGTTAGACTTGAGCGATATTGAGCGGATATTGGTATTCTGAGTCAGTGTGGTGAGGGAGACATTGAACACGCACATCACGTGCTTGAAGCCAATCTTGGTGATATCGGTGGTGGTGCCGGCCATAGCCAGGGCACCGCTTCCCACAGAGTTCTCTACATAACCCTGCGTGGCAGGAACATTTACTGTAAAAGACTCTACAGAATGCTCCAGGATGGCGTCGTAGGGATAGTAGGTGGCATAAATTTCAGCCTTGCGCACCGGCTTTTCGGGTGTGAAGGAATTGCCGGAGACATTGTTGTACTTGTAAAGTGCGCTGCCGCCGGTCAGCCCAAACGAATCGCTTGCCTCCCACGAGAGGGAATTGCCGTCAAGCACGGTTTTGGTGGCGTCTTGAGGCACGATAAGTTCTGCCGTGACTGTTGCCGGGCATCCGGCCTCGATGTCGCCGGCAATGCGGTCGCTGCAGGCACAAAGCGCCACAGCGGCCAGAATGAATAATGAAATCCTTTTTATCATAGTTTGATTTTGTTTAATTCATACATAAGGGTCAGGGCAAACCGGCGGCCGGGGAGGGGCCAGCGCTGCACCACCTCGTAGCGGACGTCGAATATGTCGTTGCACTCCAACGCCAGGGTTATATTGTTTTTGAATGTATATTGCACCTTGGCGTCGGTGCAGTTGTAGGCTGGCATCCGGTCTTCTTCTACATAGCTCCAGTATCTTTCCGAGCAATACATATGTGAGAGGCTTGCCTGCCATCCTTTATGATGATATGAGAGGATAGCAGAGGCAGAGAACTTGGGAGAATAAAGGAACTGGTGCTTCCAGGAGAACTCGTCGTCGGGGTCGGACATATCCAGCACATCCTGCCAGGTACTGCTCACAAACAGCGAGAAATCTTTATATGTGGCTCTGGCAGACAGATCCACGCCGTTGGTCACCACATAGCCGTAGTTCATCATACGCCAGTTGTAAGATGCTCCCTGCGGGATGCAGACTATCTTGTCTTTTACTTCGTTGTGATAGGCATCCAGCTGAATCATCACGGCCGGGCGGCTGAAGGTCACTCCAAGGTCGTATTGCTTTGTATATTCAGGTTTCAGGTCGCGCCTGCCCACCTGGGTATAATAGAGGTCGTTAAGGGTCGGCGCACGGAATATCGTTTTGTAGAATGCCCTGATGGTGAAGTCTTTTATTGTATAAGAAGCGTGGGCCGACGGGGTCCATCGGGTCAGACGGCCGGCCGTGGCCATTTTTGAGTGATCCTTGATGTTTGTGTACAGCACCGAGGCGGAACACTTGATGCCGGCATAATCGTAGGTGGCGCTGGCCACCGATTTGAAATCGCTTCGCCACAAATAGGACATACCGGTCACGTCGCATCTGAGGTCGCTAAGGCGCAGGTCTGGCGAAACGGAAAAGCAGAGACGCCGGCCGCTCCAGGAATATACCGCGCCGTTGTAAAAATCCTGCTGCCTGTAAGTATTGTTGTAGTGCACAAACTGGTTCTCAAGGAACCGGGCATCTGCGTGTAGCTTGTCGTAGGCATAGCGGGTGTTGTATTTGAAGGAATGACGCCCCCAGTTGTTCCGGTATGTAAGTTGGGCGAAGGTGTTGAAATCATCTTCACGGCCCACATCGCCATATTTGTCAGAAAGGCGCCTAACGATACCTCCGGGCAGGCCCCTTTCAGAAGAGTAGAGGTACAGGTGGCCGGTGAGGTGGTCGTCGAAATAGCCGCACTCCGCACGATAGAAAGTAATGTCGGAGTTTTTCCTTACGCCTACGGTATCCTCGTAGGCCGAATGATAAGAGAATGGATAATTGCCACAGCTGTGATAGCCTTCGAAATCTGCAAAGAAGCGGGTCTTGTATGATGCGTGCAGTTGTGCGCGGTTGGTCTTGAAAGATCCTTGGCTCACAAGGGCTCGTAGCGATGTTGCCTTAGGGCGGCGGGTGGTGAAATATACCGTGGCGGCAGAAGCGTATTCAGAAGCCGTCATCTGCGGCGAGACCTTGTTGGCGTTGTAGAGCTCTACTGATTCCATATTCGCCAGGGAGTATTTGCCAAGGTCCACCGTGCCGTTCTGGCAGTTTGTAATACGGATGCCGTCTATATAGACGCCGGTGTGCTGTGTGCCCAGCGAACGGACGTTAATGGTTTTCTGGCCGCCGAGGCCGCCGTAGTCTTTAATCTGGACTCCGGAGAAATACTTCAGGGCATCGGCCACCGTAGAAGTGGAGAGCGACTGCAACTCTGTGCCAGAGAGAGTCTGGCGGGGCACTATGACCTCGTTCCTGCGCGCCGTGACACTGGACTCTGCAATGGTATCCACCTGTGGTTGGATGACCTGCAAAGCCAGCAATGCAATCATCAGTTTGAGCATACACACCTGTTCTAACGACCAATGCGGCAGAATGCACGGCGCAGCGCAAACGGATAAACCTTAAACAAAAGGCTATGGGTGAGTGCCGACCGACCCGTCTCCCGCAGGTCTTGTGGTTATACGTCAAAGGCAGGTCTCCTGGCTTGTTCCTCTTCCGGCGCCTTCCCAGGTTGTAACCCAGTGGCAAAGAATGCCGGAGAACAAATAGAACTTACAGTAGCGGGAACTGCTCGGGATTTGCACCCGATTCCCTATTAATCCTTGTTCGGACAATGCAGCCGATTAAGGAACCTTTGTGTTTCGGGCGCAAATGTAAGCAATTTTCCGTCGAAGTGGTTTGTTTTTATTATATTTGCAATAATATAACCTTATCTACAGATATGAGTATTACCATCGTTCCGGTAGAGACACGGCGTCAAATGAACCAGTTCATCGATTTCACGCTGAACCTCTACCACGATTGTCCCTACTATGTGCCGGAGCTTGCCTTTGACACCAGGGCGACACTTGATTCCAAGAAGAACCCTGCTTTTGAATTCAGCGAGGCGCAGCCTATGCTGGCTCTCAAAGACGGAAAGGTGGCGGGCAGGGTAGTGGCCCTGATAAATCAGAGGGTAAACGAAAAGTGGCAGCACAAGATTGTCCGCTTCGGCTGGATAGACTTCATAGAAGACTACGATGTCTGCAAGGCCCTTCTGGATGCAGTCTGCGCCTGGGGCAAGGAACGCGGCATGGACCGGCTGGAAGGCCCTATGGGCTTCACAGACTTTGACCGGGAGGGTGCCCTGACCACAGGATTCGACCGTTTGGCCACAATGGCCACCATATATAACTATCCGTATTACATAGAGTATTACGAGCGCTACGGCTTGGTCAAAGGCGCCGACTGGATAGAGCACCTGGTCACTGTTCCCGAAGAGATTGACGAGCGTTACGCCAATATGAGCGAGCTGCTTTCACAGCGCTACAATCTGCACGTTACTTTTGCAAAGAACGCGCGGGATATGAAGAAGAATTACGCCAAGGATATCTTCAAGCTGCTGAATACTTGCTATGCGGATCTCTATGGCTTTGCCCAGCTCAGCGACAGGCAGATAGACAAGTATGTGGACGACTATATCACCTTTGCCGACCTGAGCCTCATCCCTATGGTTTTTGACGAGAACAACAATCTGATAGCGGTGGCCATTATGATTCCATATTTGGCCAAGGCCCTTATCAAGAGCCACGGCAAGCTGTTCCCGTTCGGCTGGTTCCACCTACTGAAGTCCCTCTACTTCTGCCAGGGTGATACCGTGGAGTTCCTGCTGGTGGCCATACGGCCCGACTTTCAGAGCAAAGGTATCAATGCCTTGCTGGTATCGTCTTTATATCCCAACCTCAAGAAGAAAGGCTTCACCAAGGCCGAGACCAACTGCAACCTGGTGGACAACGACAAGGTGATAAACCTCTGGGGCCACTTCCCGCACGAAACCCACAAAGGCCGTCGTGCCTTTATCAAAGATATCTAGTATGGCAAATCCTTTTGATGCATTCACAAACCGGGGCAACAGAGGTTCCGGTTGCGGCCGTCCCGGATGCGGCTGCCTGATACTCATTATACTGCTTTTATTGGCTGCCGGTTACTTTTTCAGAGGCAACCTCGGCATCAATTTACCTCAGATCAACCTGCCCGGAGGGGGAACTATCTTCAATCAGGACCAGGACGAAAAGGAGAACGACAACAGCACTTTTGACTATAACCGCGACAAAGACTACGGCAAAAAGCTCAAGAAGCTGAACGACGACGACATCGATGGGATCTAAAAAGTGGCTTTTCGGCTTTCTGGGATGGGCCATCTTCGGCCCTATGGGAGCTCTTCTGGGGTTCCTTGCAGGGTCTATTTTTGATGTCTTCGGCGGCGGAATACAGATAGGCGACGGCAGTGATACTTACACCGGCGGAGGCACCACCTACACCAGGCGCACCTATCCCGGCAGCGGCTCCACATCCTCCGAAGAATACCGCACAGGGCAGCGCAACAGCTTTATGATGAGTCTGCTGGTGCTGGCCACGGCGGTGATCAAGGCCGACGGGAAGTTAAGCAGCGCAGAGCTTCAGAACGTACGTAACTTTATCCGCACCAATTTCGGCGACCAGGCGGCAGGCGAGGCAGAGAGCATCGTCCGCCAGCTGATGGCCAAGGATATCAACGTATTCCAGGTGGGGGCTCAGATCCGAACCTATATGAACTATTCGCAGCGGCTCCAGCTTTTCCAGTATCTGGTGCAGCTGGCACAGTGCGACGGTATGGTGCAGTCAGAGCTGGATGTGCTGGACTCAATTGCCAGCGCAATAGGCCTCAGCAATATCGACCGCGACTCGCTGCTGAATATGTACCGCCAGAGCGCCGATTCTGCATATAAGGTGCTGGGCATAGAACCCACCGCCACCGACGACGAAGTGCGCAAGGCATATAAGAAGATGGCTCTCAAATACCATCCCGACAAAGTGGCCACTCTGGGCGAAGATGTCCAGAAAGCAGCAGAAGAGAAATTCAAGAAAGTGCAGCAGGCCTACGAACAAATCAAGAAAGAACGCGGAATGTAAATCATACAGCTATGAGACAGCTAATCACCCACTTTACCGACAACGACCTCTATACCTTTACCTGCCAGTACTACGTGCTGCGCCAGTATCCCCGTGCAGAGGTGGAATACTCTTTCATTGACCGCAACAACACAGTTTATCCAAAGGGATTTGCCGATCTGCTCCAGGAGCAGGTGAATTATATGGCCGATGTGGTCATTACCGACGAAGAGGTGGAATATATGAAAACCAAGTGCTACTGGCTGCCTCTATGGTTCTTTACATACCTTCGCGGTTACCGCTTCAAACCCCGTGAGGTCAGCATTTCGCAGGATGCCGAAGGTCATCTGAACATCAAGGTCTGCGGCAAGTGGTTCTCTACGATTATGTGGGAGATGCCGCTGCTCAGCTGCATTTCAGAACTTATGCACATTCTCAACGGCGATATAGACCGCTACGATGCCGCCCTTGAAGAGAAGCGCGCAAGGGCAAAATCAGAGCAGATTTTTGGCGCCGGCCTGGTGCTTGGCGATATGGGTACCCGCCGCCGCCTCTCGTTTGACCATCAGGAGATGGTGGTGCGCGTGATGGCAGAGGTCTACAATTCCAAAGCGTGGCCCGGCAAATTCACCGGCACATCCAATGTATGGCTGGCAATGAAATACAACCTGCCGTGCCTGGGCACAATGTCGCACCAGCTTATCTCCTTTGAAGAGAATGTAAGCGGCGTTTTCGAGTGCAACTTCAACGTTATGAAGAAGTTCTCAGATGTGTTTGACGGCGACAACGGTATCTATCTCTACGACTGCTTTGGCGACAAGGTCTTCTTCGGCAACCTTTCCAAGAGGATGGCAATGATGTACAAGGGCCTTCGCGTGGACAGCGGCAACGAAGAGGAACAGACTGAGATGATCATTGATAAATACAAGCAGCTGGGCATAGATCCAGCCAGCAAGCAGGTGGTTTACAGCAACGGCCTGAATATTGACCGTGCCATTGAAATCCACAAATACTGCGCCGGCAGGGTGCAGGACTCTTATGGTGTGGGCACCTTCCTGACCTGCGACGTAACCGGCTGCAAGCCATCGAACATCGTGATAAAACTCACCCGCGGCCGCATCACCGAGCTGCGCGAGTGGCACGACTGCATAAAACTCTCTTGCGACAAGGGCAAAACCCTGGGCAACCCTGAAAAGTGCAAGTTTATCCTAAGTCAGATAGGCTGACGATATCCAACTGATCTACAATTGATTTAAGAGTGGCAGGTGTGACTTGTTGCGCCGCGTCGCTCCACGCACTGTCTGGGTCGCAATGACTCTCCACTATAAGGCCCTCCATACCCAGATCCATCGCGTGCTGGCACAGCGGGGCTATCAATTCCCGTTTGCCTCCAATATGGCTGGGATCACAGAAAACCGGCAACTCTGGTTCTCTCTTTTTGAGTTCCACTGGAATATGCCACATAGGTAAATTCCGGTAGATATTCCGTTCATAATACGAGAATCCACGGTGAATAGCTCCCAGCCTTTTGATTCCTGCCAGGTTGACCCTCTCCAAAGCACCTTGCCAGAGGTCGATTTCCGGATTGACAGGGTTTTTGACAAATACCGGGATATCTTCTCCGGCAAGAGCGTCGGCCACAGACTGTACTGCAAATGGATCCACTGCAGTGCGGGCTCCAATCCAGAGAATATCCACGCCATAATCCAGTGCTGCACGGACGTGCTCTGCCGTTGCAACTTCTGTGGCGGTGAGCATATCCAACTCTTCGTGAACCCGGCGCAGCCAGGGTAGGGCGGCAATGCCGTTTCCTTCGAATCCTCCCGGCTTAGTACGTGGTTTCCATATGCCGGCACGGAATATCTTGTAACCCGCCTCGTGCAGTTGGGTAGCGGTAGTCATCACTTGGGCTTCGGTTTCTGCCGAGCACGGCCCTGCTATTACAACAGGTCGGCCAGAATCAATTCCTGGCAGGTTAAGCGGTTGAATGTCTAGAGACATATTCTAATGGTTAAAGATTTGTTTCTTTGGATTCTATATATTCACCAAGTACCCTAAGGTCGCTGGTAAGGGGAGATACAGCCGCAACTCCCTGGCGGAAACGGGCAAGTGTATCATAGACAACGTCAATATAGAACATATACTCCCATTCCTTACCTATTATGGGCAGTGACTGTATCTTGGTCAGGTTAATATCATAGAAACTCAGCACGCTCAGCGCCTGGCTCAGTGATCCCTCTTTGTGAGGCAGTGTAAAAACCAGGGATGCTTTATTGCAATCTTCTATATGGCGCATATGGGATACGCGCTTTGAATTGCAGCAAAGCAGGAAGCGGGTGAAATTATGTTTATTGTCTTCAATCTCCTCTTCCAGCACCTTGAGGCCGAATGCGGCTGCATTGTCTTTATGGCAAATGGCGCAATGCCCCTTGAGGTGTTCCTCGGCGATAGCGCGGGCACTCGAGGCTGTGTCAGAGCGCTGCACAGCCTTTAACTGAGGATGATTCTGCAAAAAACGGCGGCACTGCATCAGAGCCACCGGGTGGCTGCCGACCTCTGTAAGTGTGTCCCAGTTATCCTCGGGAAGGCACAGCAGGCTGTGACTTATGTGGAGTTTATGCTCGCCAACCACGCTCAGTCCGCTGTCGCGAAGCAATTCATAATTGTGCAGAAGACTGCCTGCTATGGTGTTCTCAATAGCCACAAAGGCTATTATGGATGGGTCGTCGCGTACGCTGTCGAACACTTGCTCAAAAGTGTTGCAGCACACTATGTCCAACTCTTCAGATGCGAAATACTGATGGGCCGCTATGTCGTGGAATGACCCTCGGATGCCTTGAATTGCTATTTTTTTCATATGCACATAAAAAAACCGCCTCACCATAGGTGAAGCGGATATTTTGTTAAAGTAATTGTCTTGTAGAATTACAGAACAAGCCGCTTCACCCGTGGCCGGGTAAAGAAGAAACCAAAAAAGAAGAATGTTCTGTAATCTTTCATACCGCAAATATAAAATAAATTATTTGATAGATGCAAATGCCTGTTCCATATCGGCAATCAGGTCATCGGTATTTTCCAGACCTACGGAGAAGCGGATAAGGTCGGGTTGTACGCCGGCGGCAATCAACTGCTCGTCGGTGAGCTGGCGGTGAGTGTGGCTGGCGGGGTGCAGCACGCAGCTGGCGGCATCGGCCACGTGGGTCACGATGTTTATCAGTTTAAGGGAGTCCATAAACTTGATGCTGCGTTCGCGGCCGCCCTTGATGCCGAAACACATTACGCCCGAAGAACGTCCGTTTGTGAATTGCTTCTGCGCAAGGTCGTGATATTTGTCGCCAGGCAGGCCGGGGAATTTGATCCAGGCCACCTCGGGGCACTGCGATAGGTATTCGGCCATAACCAGTGCGTTGGCACAGTGGCGCTCTACACGGGCCTGCAGCGATTCCAGACCGACATTAAGCAGATAGGAATTGAAAGGCGAGGGGATGCTGCCCAAATCGCGCATCAGCTGCACAGTGGCCTTGGTGATGAAGGCGTTTTTGCCGAAAGCCCGGGCATAGGCCAGCCCGTGGTAAGACTCGTCGGGCTCTGTCATTCCGGGGAATTTGCCGGCGTGAGCCGCCCAATCAAAGTTGCCGCTGTCCACTATTGCGCCGCCCACAGAAGTGGAGTGGCCGTCCATATATTTTGTGGTGGCGTGGGTCACGATGTCGGCGCCCCATTCAAACGGGCGGCAGTTAATTGGAGTGGGGAATGTGTTGTCCACAATCAGAGGCACGCCGTGACTGTGGGCAATGCGGGCAAACTTCTCTATGTCCAGAACATTCACTCCGGGGTTGGTCAGGGTCTCGCCAAAAAGCAGCTTGGTGTTAGGTCTGAAGGCGGCGGAGATCTCTTCTTCAGAGGCATCGGCATTAACAAAGGTGCACTCGATGCCCATCTTCTTGAGGGTGATGGCAAACAGATTGAAAGTGCCGCCGTAGATGGTGCTGGCGCTCACAAAATGGTCGCCCGCCTCGCACAGGTTCAGCACGGCAAAGAAGCTGGCAGCCTGGCCGCTGGAGGTCAGCATAGCAGAGCACCCGCCTTCCAGGGCAGCTATTTTGGCCGCCACCAGGTCGTTGGTGGGATTCTGCAGCCTGGTATAGAAATAACCGGGAGCCTTGAGGTCGAAAAGGTCGGCCATCTGCTCGCTGGTCTCATATTTAAAGGTTGTGGTCTGATAGATTGGAACCTGGCGCGGTTCGCCTTTCTT
>JAEEGF010410275.1_pt1 | contig 46003 bp, 44 predicted proteins | sample 9134171 | NCBI WGS metagenome assembly JAEEGF01 (sample SAMN16246542, study PRJNA631951) | gut metagenome | biome: gut microbiome; feature: rumen; material: AP-attached | host: Bos | place: Iran: Karaj | collected 2018-10
CCCATTAATGCTAAAGCCTCGGAGAAAAGCTCAGCCTTTATATCCTGATTTATCAGTTGTATGAAAACACCTAGGAAAGTCAAGGTAAATAAATAGGTTAACGCCACACTTCTTCTTGGTGTCATGGCATGCCATGAAAAGAATAATTCAAAAACAGAAAGAACAAAGTAAAACAATGCTACTGCATAAATAATGTATTCTGCCCAGTTTCTAACAAAGTGGAAATTTGCATCATAATAAAAGACCCATTTATTAAATGGATTGACGATTGCAAATACTTCTGTTATTAAAAAAGGCACATTTAAAAAAATGGTTTTTGCCAGGGGTCTCCTGCGATTTTTACCAGTAACACTACATACATAGTTATAAAGCATCGGACAAAGCGCTGAATGGAATAAGAAATAAGAATTCTGAGAAAAATCCAGGGCATAATAATTAAAAGTAGAATCACCAGCAATACTTTCAAAAATTGCAGTGCTTACTTCGGAAATAGAATTTAGAGTAACAATTGAAATTAGCACAAGGAACCATTTATTCTGTGGCCTATCAGTTCTGCGGCTTAAAAGTGTAAATATGAGAACAGAAATACTAATGGCCAATGCGGTTGCATAAAATGCCATATAAAATTGGTTTTTTAAAACTACCATTTATAATTTAACCTCCGGACATTCTATTATATCAGTCTCATAAAAAATGTTAACAAAAAGATTTGAATGTTTTGTTAAAAAAAACTCCCCGAAGAAATCGGGGAGCATAAACAAACTCTTTTAAAGGATAATCTTTCGAGGACATGCCTCTGCACATTTACCGCAGCTTGTACATTTATCCTGGTCAATATGAGCAAAGAATCCATCAACTGTAACAGCACCTGCTTCACAAACCTTTTCACATTTGTGGCATCCGATACAACCAACCTTACATACTGCCATAACATCTTTACCCTTGTCATTGTTGTGACAACGTACAGCGTGGCCAAAATCGTAAGGAATAAGCTCAATAAGGTGATTTGGACAAACAGCAACACATTTACCGCATGCCTTGCAGGCTTCCTTATCTACAACTGCTACACCATCAATAATGTGAATAGCATCAAATGGACAAGCCTTTACACAAGAACCAAATCCCATACAACCATAAGAACATGCCTTAGGACCGCCACCTGGTACAAAAGCCATGGCTCTACAATCTTCTACACCAGTGTAATCGTAAAGCTGTGTTGCGTTTTCACATGTACCATGACACATAACAAATGCAACCTTGCGAACTCCCTCTTCAGCAGCTACGCCCATAATCTCTGAAATCTGAGCTGCTACAGGAGCGCCACCAACTGGGCACTGATTAACTGGAGCTTCACCCTTTGCAATAGCCGCAGCAAGACCAGAACAGCCTGCATAACCACAACCACCACAGTTGTTTCCTGGCAAAACTTCAAGAACTGCTTCTTCTTTAGGATCTACCTCTACCTTAAATTTTTCAGATGAAAAACAAAGGAAGAATCCAATAATACAACCAGTAGCGCCAACAATTAAAGCTGCTAATAAAATACCTGCTATACTCATCTGTCAGCCCTCCTTATATTACACCTGAGAATCCAAGGAATGCCATAGCCATAAGTCCTGCAGTAATAAGAACTATAGCTGAACCCTTAAATGCCTCAGGGATGTCGTTGTATTCGATTTTCTCTCTGATACCAGCCATGATGACAATGGCAATTGTGAAGCCTACAGCAACACCAATACCATTGACTACTGATTCGAGAATATCATAGTGATTAGTTACATTGTTAATAGCTGTACCAAGCACTGCACAGTTTGTTGTGATAAGTGGAAGGTACACACCAAGTGATCTGTAAAGTGAAGGAACGCTCTTTTTAAGGAACATTTCAACGAACTGAACAAGTGCAGCAATTACAAGAATAAATACGATTGTCTGCATATATTCAAAACCAGTTGGTGCCAAAATAAATTTAAAGATAAGTGATGTTACAAGTGATGCTATTGTAATTACGAAGATTACTGCGCCACCCATACCAGCAGCTGTCTCTACTTTCTTTGATACTCCAAGGAAAGGACATAATCCTAGGAACTGAGAAAGAACAACATTATTTACAATAGCTGAAGCAACAAGTAAAAGTATTAAACCTGTAAAGTAACTCATTATTTCTCCTCCTTTCCTACGATATCATCATCTGCATATGAAGAATCAGAACCTGATTTCTCAACGTCCTCAGTATTCTTAGCGTTTGCAGTCTGCTTAACCTCTGAAGCAACCTCTTTAACTGGCTTTGCCACATCCTTAGGATCTACCTTTGGAACATCCTCTACTGGATGTACCATTGACTTGCCAGTGCATGCTGATGATAATGAACAGCCTGAGCAATCACCGCCTAAGCAACCTTGAACAGCTGGAAGTGGTTTACCCTTTCTTTCAGCGTTTCTTCTGATAACATTCATAATGGCAACTAAGCAACCAAGAACTAAGAAGGCTCCAGGAGCAAGTCCGAATAATGTAATGTGGTAATCATTAAGAGGCTCAATAACTACGCCAAATACTGCACCATTACCAAGGATTTCTCTCACAACACCGATTAATGTAAGTCCAACTGTAAATCCAAGTCCCATACCAATACCATCAAACATAGATGGAATAACAGGATTCTTAGATGCGTAGCTTTCAGCACGTCCTAATATGATACAGTTAACAACGATAAGAGGAATATAGATACCAAGTGACTCATATAAGCTTGGTGTAAATCCCTGCATCAAGAACTGAACCATTGTTACGAAGGATGCAACAACTACGATAAAGGCTGGCATTCTTACTCTGTCAGGAATGAGATTTCTAAGTGCAGAAATCAACATGTTTGAAAGAACAAGAACTACTGTTGTAGAAAGTCCCATACCGATACCATTAAAAGCTGAGGTAGTTACAGCAAGTGTAGGACACATACCAAGCATTAATACGAAGGTAGGGTTCTCTTTCCATAAACCGTTATATAATCTTTCTAAATTCTTATTCATTTGCAGCACCTCCTACTAAAGTATTAAAGTAGGTGACGCCGGCGTTGATAGCGTTTGTAACTGCTTTTGATGTAACAGTTGCAGCTGAAATCGCATCAACCTCAGATGAATCACGGGCACCTGTTTTGGTAACAGTAAATATTTCAGCAGCTCTGTTTACAAACTGAGCAGAGAATGTACCATCACCAGTATCCTTAGCCTTCATACCAAGGCCAGCTGTCTCGTTAATAGTTGTAATGGAATAACCATTTATAACGGCATCATTTGTGATACCCATTGAAAATGTAATATTTCCACCGTAACCTGCTGAAGATGTTACCGTAATTACGTAACCTATAACATTGCCTGAAGCATCAAGTGCTTCAGCGCAGTTATCGATAGTATCTTCTGTGTATCCAGCTTCTGTGATAACAGCATTAGCTGCCTCACTGTCGAAACCATCATAAATTCTAAATGAAGCGGCATCAGTGAAAACTGTCTGATAAGCTTCTTTAAGAGCTTCCTCTTCTGCTCTTGCAATTGGAGCCTTTGTGATTTCATGTACAAGGCCTAAAGCAAATCCAGCAATAACAGTAATAGCGGTAAGTGCTAGAGCGTCTTTAACTAATTTATTCATTAGCTTTCACCTCCCTTACCTTCTTTTCCTTAACAACACCAAAGGCTGTAGGAACAGTAACCTTTTCAATAAGTGGAACTAAAAGGTTAGAGAAAATAATTGCATATGAAACACCCTCTGCACTATTACCGAATAAACGGAATAATCCAGTTAAAACACCAAGGCAGATACCATAGATGACCTTGCCTGCTGGTGTGATTGGCGATGTAACATAATCAGTTGCCATGAAAAATGCACCAAGCATAAGACCGCCACCGCAAAGATGTGCAACTAAGTATGTTGTATCAAATCCGTGTCCTCCAAAAAGAAGAACGAATATTGAGAATGTGAGGATATATACACCTGGGATAACTAAATCTATAACGCCAAGTAATATAAGGATAATAGCACCTACAAGAATGCAAAGTGCACTAGTCTCACCGATTGTTCCTCCTGTACGACCAATAAGCATATCAAGAGTATTAACAACCTCACCATTCTTTAAAGCCATAAGAGGTGTAGGACCTGCTACGCCATCATATTCAAAATGTGTCATTGTTCCAGCAAAAGAAATTACAAGAAATACTCTTCCGCCTAATGCTGGGTTCATGAAGTTTTGTCCGATACCACCAAAGAGCATCTTTACAACAACGATAGCGAAAATACATCCTAAAACAGCCTGCCAAATAGGAAGTGTATAAGGAAGATTGATAGCAAGTAAAAGTCCCGTAAGGGCTGCACTGTTATCTCCTATTGTACTTTCTTTACCTACAGCTTTTTCAAATAGGTATTCAGATAAAACACAAACTACAATACAAATAACCACAAGTAGTAATGCGCGAAGTCCAAAATTAATGATACCAAAAAGTGTAGTTGGCATAAGGGCAAGCATTACATAAAACATGATAACGCTGGTGTCATCCTTCGCTCTTACATGTGGAGATGAAGAAACTTTTAATAAATTGTTCACTTTTCACCCCATCCTTTCTACTTTTTTCTCTTGTCAGCAAGTATTTGTTTTTTAAGTGTCTTGATGGACTGAGCAAGTGGCTTTCTAGCTGGACAAGCATAGCTACAGCTACCACATTCAATACACTCAAGTCCATACCACTTCTCAAACATTTCCTTGTCTCCATGATCAGAGAACTTAGAAAGTCGAGATGGTATAAGATTTTCTGGACAAGCCTCTACACATCTACCACAGTTGATACATGCAGTAGTTTCAAACTTAGAAACCTCGTCCTCAGATAAACAAAGTAATGCGCCTGATGTCTTTGTAGTAGGAATATCTACATCCATTACTGCAAAGCCCATCATAGGACCACCTGAAATAATCTTTGCAGGCTCCTTAACATATCCGCCAGCTGCCTCAAGAATTTCCTTGCAGCTAGTTCCAATAGCTATTCTAAAGTTTCTAGGCTCCATTACTGAATCACCAGTAATTGTAAAGATACGATTCATTACTGGCTTGCCTTCAACTATAGCTGTATAAATTGCATTGATAGTTGCAACATTGTCCACGATGCAACCTACATCTGCTGGAAGCATTTTAGAGTTAATCTCTCTTCCAGTACAAGCTTTAATGAGCTGACGCTCACCGCCCTGTGGATATTTAGTCATAAGAGGAACAACTTCGATTCTACGTTCCTTTTCAACAAGCTTTTGAAGGGATGCAATAACATCACTCTTGTTGTCTTCAATGCCAAGTAATCCCTTTGCCTTTGGGAAAAGCTGAAGAATGATTTTCATACCAGTAATAAGCTTCTCAGGCTCTTCTACCATACTTCTATAATCAGAAGTAAGATATGGTTCACACTCAGCACAGTTGGCAATGATATATTCAATACCATCTGGATTGTTTGGAGAGAGCTTTACATGCGTAGGGAAACCTGCGCCGCCCATACCAACAATACCAGCTTCCTGGATTTTCTTAATGATTTCATCATTGCTAAGTTCGGTATAATCTTCGCAAGCTTCAAAACCAGTCTCAATATACTTTCCATCATTTGTAATTATGATAGAATTAACCATGTCGCCTGTGGCAACACGTCTTGGCTCTATAGCCTTTACAGTACCAGATACTGATGAAAAAATTGGCGATGATACAAATCCGCCTGCATCAGCTATCTTCTGGCCTCTAAGCACAGTGTCTCCTACTGCTACGCAAGCAACTGCAGGTGCACCAATGTGCTGAGAAAGTGGAAAGACCATTTCGCCCTGTGGCTTCAATTCCTTTATAGGTTTTTCCTTGGATAGCTCCTTGCCATCATAAGGATGAACGCCACCTTTAAATGTTCTAAGGCCCATTTAGCTATACCCCTCTTTCTTACAGTTTTAGTTACTTCAAATTAAATTATAACATTTTGCATCAATTAATAGATAATATTTATCATTTATTTTGTACATTTTTGAGTACCAAACTGTTAAACTAAGTGTGAAAATTAACAAAGGATTATGTAAACAGAAAATAAATATATGGAAATTATCAATAATAACTATAAATTAGAAGAAATCAGCTATGCTATTGAGAAATATTTCAATGAGCAAACATTATTTTTTGACATTGAGTGTACAGGTCTATCACCAAGAAAATCTTTCATCTATTTAATAGGCTATGCAACAAGAAAAGGCGATACAGTAACCATCACTCAGCTGTTGGCAAAAGATGAATCAGACGAATTAGAGCTGCTAAAAGAATTCGAAAACGTAATGGAAAACTATCCTAATTTATTAGGTTTTAACTCTACTCGTTTTGATGAATCCTTTATTCTTGAGCGATGCAGAAAATACAAGTTCAACACCTCTATAAAATCAAAGCATCATACAGATTTATATCTTATGACTACAAAAGCAAGATGCCTTTTGGATTTGCCAAATTTCAAGCAAAAAACTATCGAAAATTATCTAGGATTATATAGAGATGATCAGTACGACGGCGGACAGCTGATTCCTGTTTATCAGCACTATTCTCTATTAGGTGATACCCAGTCTAAAGAATTGGTATTGCTCCATAACTTCGAAGATGTTAAAGGAATGATATATATCTGCGATATTTTGGCATTCCCAGACCTATTATCTTCAGAATTAAAATATATTTCTCACGAAATAGATGGGGATAAAATCAGATTTGAGATTGAGACAAATATTAATCTTCCAAAATCTATTAATAAAAATCGTGAATACGGATTATATATCATTAAGAATAATCGCATTTACGTTACTCTAAATCTTTTTGAGGGAGAGCTTTGCACATGGCTTTCGGATTTCAAAAATTATTATTATCTCATTGATGAAGATATGATAATTCCTAAATCCTTAGGAGAATCCATGGATAAAAGCGCTAGACGACCTGCAAAAAGAGCTGATTGCAAGGTTAAAGCAGAAGGTAAATATTTACAATTACCAGATAAAATTGATATAGGAACCAGTTTAAGAGTTTTCAAGGAATCCTACGAAAGTAAGGAAGCCTTTGTATCTACCAGTGATATAACAACTGACTTATTAATAAAAATAACTCGCTATATGCTAAAGCACTAGCGAGTTATAAATCTTAAACCTTTTGATAATAGAAGGAATATCTTCTCTTATATCCTAATTCCTTATAAGAGATAACCTGCTCTGTAGAGCCAATAAAAAGAATTCCTCCCTGACGAAGTGAAGCATTAAACTTTGCATAAACCTCATCCTTTGCTTCGTCAGTGAAATATATGAGCACGTTTCTGCAAACAATCATATCGTAATTTGAAGGATATGGATCCCGCAAAAGATTGTGTTCCTTAAATTCGACACATTTCTTAATATCTTCACTAATCTGGAATGAATTTCCCACAGGAGTAAAGTATTTCTTTTTTAAATCAGCAGGCACATTTGCAATACTTTTTGCATTATAAAGGCCTACTTTTGCAGTAGCTATAACCTGCTTATCTAAATCAGTTGCTAAAATCTTAATCTTGTTAAGTGGAATATGCTGAGACAATGCCATAACAAGGGAATATGGCTCGTCTCCTGTTGAACAGGCTGCACTCCAAATCTTAAGATTCTGACCAGACTTAGCCATTAATTCAGGAATAAATTCCTTTGTCATAAGCTCCCACTGCTCAGGATTTCTGTAAAACTCAGATACGTTTATAGTAAGGAAATTTACAAACTCATCAAAAACTTCCTTGTCATTTTTTAACAAAAGCACATACTCGTGATATTCCTTGCACTTATGCTTAACTACTAAGGAATCAATACGGCGACGCATTTGTTTTTCCTTGTATGAGCTTAAATCAATCTTTGTCAGATCATATACTTCTTTTTTGAATCCATCGTAATTTTCCATTTATATCTCCTTGCTTGTATATTAAATACATCCCCTCACGATTAGATACATTATAACGATTATTTGTGTATTTATTGTAAAAAAATCAATAAAAAATGAAGTCTGGATTGTTACACCCAGACTTCATACTAATAAGCATTAATTACTCTTCTGTAGAAGCAACTTCCTCTACATTAACGTCTGCAACCTCAGCCTCATCCTCAGCTTCTGGAGCAACAAGGGCCTTAATTGAAAGGCTAATCTTCTTCTCAGCATCGTTGAACTCAACAACCTTTGCTTCGATATCCTGACCGATAGAAAGAACATCTGAAGGCTTCTCAATACGATCCTTAGAAATCTGAGAAACGTGAAGAAGTGCATCGATTCCAGGAGCAAGCTCTACAAAGGCACCAAAGTCCTTCATACGAACAACTTTACCCTTAACAACAGAGCCTACAGCATACTTGTCTGAAGCACCGTTCCATGGGTTCTCGTTATCAAACTTGCAAGAAAGTGCAATCTTGCCATCCTTAATCTCTTTAACAAATACTTTAATCTTATCGCCAACGTTAAGAGTCTTTGTAGGATTCTCAACACGACCCCAGCTCATCTCTGAGATGTGAAGAAGACCATCAGCACCACCTAAATCGATGAATGCACCAAAGTCCTTAACATTCTTAACTGTTCCTTCGAACTCCTGGCCAACAGCAATCTTAGCCATAAGCTCTTCCTGAGCCTTTGCTCTATCTGCAACAAGTAATGTCTTTCTGTTACCGATGATTCTACGACGCTTTGGATCGAACTCTGTAATAACAAAGCTGATTTCCTGGCCCTGGTACTTACCAAGATCCTTCTCGTATACATCTGAAACAAATGAAGCTGGGATAAATACTCTAGCTTCATCAACTACTACTGTAAGGCCACCCTTAAGTACCTTATCAACTGTAGCTGTAAGAACCTCTCCGTTTTCGAAAGCTTCTGCAAGTCTTTCGTTTCCTTTTTCCTGTGCAAGTCTCTTGTAAGAAAGAAGAACCTGACCTTCGCCATCATTTACCTTGATAACGATTGCTGAAAGAGGATCGCCAACTTTAACTACTGTAGTAAGATCAACATTTGACTCGTTAGTGTACTCTGAACGTGTAATGATACCATCTGACTTGTAACCGATATTTAAAACGATTTCATCTGGCTTAACGCTAATAACAGTACCGTCTACTACCTCTCCATTGTGTATAGTTTTAAATGATTCCTCCAACATTTGTTCAAAACTCATTTCTGACATTTCTTTTGAACCTCCTCAATAATATTGTTTGGGGTGGATGCCCCTGCGGTAATACCTACACTTTCAATGGAACTAAGGCCAGATGGCTGGAAATCATCAGCCGTCTGTATATAGTAAGTATTGTTGCATCGTGTTTTGCATATCTCATACAATTTCTGAGTATTAGAAGAATTTTTACTTCCAATTACTAACATTGCATCAACCTTTGAAGCTATATCTGCAGCCTCTACTTGACGCTTGTTAGTCGCATCGCATATTGTATTCAAAACAATAATATGATAACCTTTTTGCTTTATAATTTCAACTAATTCTTGAAATTTATTGTGGTTAAAGGTGGTTTGAGAAACAATACAAATATCAGTGTCAGAATTAACTGAAAAATCAGTGGCACTAGCCTCATCTGGAATAACCTGGTAATTATCCCCATTAATCCAGCCTACAATGCCTCTAACCTCAGGATGTTCAGGGTTTCCAATGACTACAATGTACTCTCCGTTTTTAGAATGCTCATCTACGATTTTATGTATCTTTTTTACAAATGGACAAGTTGCGTCAATTACATTGTGTCCCAGAGCATTAAGTCTTTCTTCCACTTCTTTTGTAACACCATGTGATCTGACAATAACAGTTCCAGGAGCGTAATCTTCAATTCGATTTTCGTCCATCACCTGAACGCCGTGGCTTTCAAACTCCTTAACAACCTCCTCGTTATGGATAATTGGTCCATAGGTATAAAGGAAACCATCGCCTTCTTCAATTTGTTTGTTTACTACATCTACAGCTCTTTTTACACCAAAGCAAAAGCCTGCAGACTCAGCTAAAATAACATTCATACAAAATTCCTATTTACATAAATCAATAATAGTAGCTACTACTTCATCGATAGTCATATTAGAGCTATCAACTAATACAGCATCATCAGCCTGCTTGAGAGGGCTAATTTCACGGTGCGAATCTCTGTAATCTCTCTCTTCGATATCTTTGGCAATTTTATCAAAGTCAGGATTCTCTCCCTTTGCCTTAAGCTCATCAAAACGACGCTTTGCACGGCACTCTACAGAAGCTGTAAGGAATACCTTAACATCTGCATTTGGAAGAACTACTGTGCCGATATCTCTTCCATCCATAATAACGTCAGTTGTCTTTGCAAGCTCCTGCTGTAAAGCAACAAGCTTTGTACGAACAGCGCCATAAACGCTTGTAGCGCTAGCTGTATTACCAACCTCTTCTGTACGGATGAGGCCAGTAACATCCTCGCCATTTAAGATAACGTGCTGCGCACCATCTTCATATTTAATAGAAACATTTATATCATCTACAACTGAAGAAATTTTTTCTTCGTCATCTTTTGAAATACCGCTTCTTAAGAAATATAATGCCATTGCTCTATACATAGCACCTGTGTCTACGTACACGTATCCTTTCTTAGCAGCAACAGCCTTAGCTATTGTAGACTTGCCTGCACCTGCAGGGCCATCGATTGCAACATTAAATGCCATAATTTATATCCTCCATAATCTTAAATACTAATTCCAGCAAGATAACCTGTAGACCAGGCAATCTGTAAATTAAAGCCTCCTGTAAAGGCATCTAAATCAAGAACCTCTCCCGCAAAAGAGATTCCATCTATATTTTTACATTTCATAGTAGATGGGTCAATATCTTTTACACTGACGCCGCCTTGAGTAACGATTGCTTCCTTAAACTCTCTAAGACCTGTAATTGTAAAAGGAAATGATTTTAAAAGATTAACAATACTAGCTCGCTCTTCTTTTGTGATAGAGTTTATCTGTCTGCTATCATCAAATTTCATAATATCAATAACAACAGGAACCATTGATGCAGGAAGAAGCCCTCTTAAAACAGTACTTAAATGCTTGTTCATTTTTTCATTAAAGTCCCTAAGGATTCTAGCATCTAATTCATCAGAAGATAAAGCTGGCTTTAAATCGATTTTAGCATCCAGCTTACCTACCTCTTCTAAAACCTTTCCTATAATTGAGCTTGCTGATAAAACTAAGGGACCTGATACACCAAAATGGGTAAAAAGCATTTCACCAAAGTTGTCATATAGTTTTTTCTTACCATTAAATATAGTAAGCTTTACATTTTTTAATGCTAGGCCTTGCATTCTAGGAATGTAGGACTCTTTAGTATTAAGCGGTACAAGAGCAGGTCTTGTTGATGTGACATTAAGCCCCATTTCCTTTGCCCATTTAAGTCCATCTCCTGTAGATCCAGTTGTATAGTAAGAAAGACCGCCGGTGCAAACAATAATATGATCAGCTGCCATATTTTTGCCATTTTTTAAGGCAACACCAATAGCTTTACCATTTTCTATAATAATGTTTGCAACTTCAGTATTTAGTTTAATCTCAACACCAAATTCATCTAAAGCATTTTTTAAAGCCTTTGTAATGTCTGAAGCGTGATCGCTTTCAGGGAAAGCTCTATTTCCTCTTTCAACCTTTGTAGCAGTGCCATGCATTTCAATAAAATCAATCATGCTATAGGAATTAAAGGTGTATAAAGCGCTATATAAAAACTTTGGATTGCTAACTACATTCTTAAAGAAATCATTTTCATCACAGGCGTTTGTAAAATTACATCTGCCTTTTCCAGTGATATATATTTTCTTTCCAAGCTTTTCGTTTTTCTCTAATAATGTAACAGTATGTCCACACATGCCAGCAGTATATGCCGCCATCATTCCGGCAGCGCCACCACCAACTACAATAACTTTACTCATTTAAAAATCTCCAGGGTAACTCATTTTAATGGAATCATCCACTAAATCTATTTCATCATTTTCGTAGAACTGATAATCATTCCAAACTTCTTCAATCATATCAAGATTATTAGCAACGGTAGACTGATTTCTATTGCAAAGTTCTACTATTAAAGCATTTATTACAGAAAGTGGTGCCACTAAAGAATCAACAACTGAATGCATACCTGATTCTGCAATAAGATTGCATGAACTATATAAATTCATAGGTGAATGAACAGAATCTGTAATTGTAATAACATTAGCAAGTCTATTGTTAGCAAATTCCAACGCCTTTAAAGTGCGCATAGAATATCTAGGAAAAGAAATGCCGATGATGCAGTCTTCTTTTCCAATATGAATCATTTGCTCAAAGAGCTCTGATGTGGAACTGGTCTGAAGATTAACTACATTGTCAAAAATCATTCCAAGATAAAATGACAAAAATGATGCAAGTGGTGCACATGCTCTAAGGCCCACTACGTAAATACGACGTGCATTGCAGATGGCGTTAATGGCATTTTCAAAGGCAGCTTCATCAATTGTCTCCATAGTATTTTTAACCTTTAAAGCATCTGAAGCTAAAACCGAACGAAGGACACCATTTTGCTCAATGCTACCATTTGTAAGTTCAATTCTATCTGAGGTATTTAGCTTATTTCTAACCATCTCTTCTAAGGCCTGCTGAAATTCAGGATAGCCCTTGTAGCCAATAAATGTGGCAAATCTCACAACTGTCGACTCTGAGACCCCTATAATCTCACCAAGCTTTGCCGCAGTAAGGAAGACAGCCTTATCAAAGTTGTCTGTAATATAGTTGGCAAGGAGCTTTTGGCCCTTTGACATTCTGCCATAATTTTCATTAACTTTTGAAATCAAATCAGTTGTAGTTGCCATATTAAACCTCATTTTAATAAATGTTTAAGTGAGGATATTATACGATACAAAAAAAGGCAATGCAAGAAATCTTGCATTGCCTTAAGCTTTATAAATTATACTGGATAAGCTTTATTTTCCTTATCTGCTTTAGCTGGATCAACCTTTGACTGCTGAGCTTCACGATACTGGAAGAATTCTGTAGCAACCTTTGGGAAAAGAGCATATGAAAGAACATCTTCATCCTGCTGCTTCCACTGCTTGCACTCTTCTTCAAACTTAGGAAGTCCTGGCTCAAGTAAATCTGCTGGACGGCATGTGATAGCCTTATCCTTGTCAGCGCCAAGTGCCTTCTCAACAACCTCTGGATTGAAAGGCTTAACTGTCTGACCATATTTACCAAGTAGAATATCCTTTGTCTGCTCTGTAACAACCTTGTATCTTTCACCCATAAGAACGTTAAATACAGCCTGTGTACCAACGATCTGAGATGAAGGAGTAACAAGTGGTGGCTCACCAAGGTCTTTACGTACACGAGGTACTTCCTCAAGAACCTCACGAAGCTTATCTTCCTTACCCTGCTCCTTTAACTGGCTGATAAGGTTTGAAAGCATACCACCTGGAACCTGGTAACGAAGTGTATTGATGTTAACACCAAGTACCTTTGTTGAAAGAAGTCCGCTTTCAATGCACTCTTCTCTGTATGGTCTGAAGTAATCAGCGATTTCTGAAAGAAGCTCCTGATCAAATCCTGTATCGTATGGTGTGCCTTCAAAAGCAGCTGCCATAACCTCTGTAGCAGGCTGTGATGTACCAAGAGCAAATGGTGACATAGCACAATCGATGATATCTGCACCAGCTTCAACTGCCTTAAGGTAAGTCATTGAAGCAACACCTGATGTGTAGTGAGTATGCATTTCGATAGGAAGTGTTGTAGATTCCTTTAATGCTGTAACAAGCTCTGAAGCCTTAGCTGGAACAAGAAGACCAGCCATATCCTTGATACAAATAGAATCTGCGCCCATGTCCTCGATACGCTTTGCAATATCTTTCCAATAATCAAGTGTGTAAGCCTCACCAAGTGTATAAGAAAGAGCAACCTGTGCGTGACCCTTTTCCTTCTTTGTAGCATTTACTGCTGTCTGAAGGTTTCTGATGTCGTTAAGGCAATCGAAAATACGAATGATATCGATACCATTTGCAATAGACTTCTGAACGAAGTACTCTACAACATCATCTGGATACTGGCTGTATCCTAAAATATTCTGACCTCTGAAAAGCATCTGAAGCTTTGTATTCTTAAAGCCATCACGAAGCTTTCTAAGTCTCTCCCATGGATCTTCTTTAAGGAAACGAAGTGATGCATCAAATGTAGCACCGCCCCAACACTCAACAGCGTTATAACCAACTTTGTCCATCTTATCAACGATAGGAAGCATCATTGATGTTGGCATACGAGTTGCGATAAGTGACTGATGAGCATCTCTAAGTATTGTCTCAGTAATCTTAACTGGCTTTGGACTAATATCTGCCATTTATTTCTCCTCCTAAACTCCGAATATAGCCATAAATACACCGGCCGCAACAGCTGTACCAATAACACCAGCAACGTTAGGTCCCATAGCATGCATAAGAAGGAAGTTTGTAGGGTCCTCTTCTGCACCAACCTTTTGAGATACACGTGCTGCCATAGGAACAGCAGAAACACCAGCTGAACCGATAAGTGGATTGATCTTGCCTCCTGTAAGGTGACATAAGAGCTTTCCAAATAATACGCCTGCAGCTGTACCAAATACGAATGCAACTAAACCAAGAATTACGATTTTAATAGTAGCTGCATTTAAGAATGCCTCAGCACTTGTAGAAGCACCAACTGATGTACCAAGAAGAATAACAACAATGTACATAAGTGCATTTGATGCTGTCTCTGTAAGCTGATTAACAACGCCTGATTCCTTAAATAAGTTACCAAGCATAAGCATACCAACAAGAGGTGCTGTTGTAGGTAAAATAAGACATACAATAATAGTAACAACGATAGGGAAAAGAATCTTCTCAAGCTTTGATACAGGACGAAGCTGTGCCATCTTGATAGAACGCTCTTCCTTTGTTGTAAGTGCCTTCATGATTGGTGGTTGAATGATTGGAACAAGTGACATGTATGAGTATGCTGCAACAGCAATAGGTCCCATAAGTGCTGACTGTCCAAGTTTACCAGCCAAGAAAATTGATGTAGGTCCATCTGCTCCACCGATGATAGATACTGCAGCTGCTGCCTGGTCTGAGAAACCAAATAAAATAGCAAGCAAGTATGCAGAGAAAATACCAATCTGTGCTGCAGCGCCAAGCCAAAAGCTGATTGGGTTGGCAATAAGTGGACCGAAGTCAGTCATTGCTCCAACACCCATGAAAATAAGTGATGGAAGAATTGACCACTCATCTAGACTATAAAAATAATAAAGCAAGCCGCCTACTCCGTTGGAAGTCTCCTCTGGAGATGCAATAATGTCAGGGTAAATGTTAACTAACAACATACCAAAAGCAATAGGTAAAAGTAGAAGTGGTTCATAACCCTTTTTAATTGCAAGGAAAAGGAAAACACAGGCAACCGCTATCATGACATAGTTTCCCCAGGTCAGATTGAAAAATGCAGTCTGATGAGCTAGGTTTAGCAATGTCTCTCCAACGTAACTCATGTGAAATCCTCCTATTAGTTCATAGTTGCAAGTAATGCGCCAGCATCAACCTGCTGACCTTCGTTACAGTTGATTGATGCAACTGTTCCATCCTGTGGTGCAACAACAGGTGTTTCCATCTTCATAACTTCAAGAACTACTACAGGATCACCCTTCTTTACAGCTGTACCTGCAGCAGCAGCAATCTTTACAACCTTTCCAGCAGCACCAGCTTCGATTTTAACACCGCCAGCAGCGCCTGTAGCTGCAGGTGCTGGAGCAGCTGCCTTTGGAGCAGCAACAGGAGTAACAGGAGAAACTCCAGAGCCTCCCTTATCTTCTACAGTAACATCATAAACTGTACCATTAACAGTAATTGTATAATTTTTCATGGTCTTCCTCCTAAATATTAACGTCTTTTCTTAATAGAACGAACTACAAACGAATCTGTAGAAGCGCCTGTTGCTGCAGCGATTGCTGCGGCGATAACAGCTACAAGCTGTAAGTCATCAGTTTCATTTTTAACTGGAGCTACTGTAGCAGCTGCTACAGGAACTGTATCTGCTTCATCTTTAGCCTTAGCTCTATTTTGAAGCTTAGGAATAATCTCAAAGAGTTTGATAACACCTGACATAAGAACAAGCATTGCAAATACAATGAGAATTCCCATTATAGTATTAAGACCAGCCTTGCCCATAGTCTCTCCAAGACTATATACAGGCTCGATATTAACAGCTGTAGGACCATTGCTTACTTTTAAAGCGTTATAAACGAATGTAAGTTTAAGGTCTCTACCTGTGTACTGTGCAATAACCGAAGCTGTAATTGTCTTTCCAGACTTTGCAACATCAAAGGCCTTTGTTCCGCCGATATTAAGCTTGCCAATATTGAGGCCGCCAAATACCTTTTCGTTATCATACCAGTCAACAAAATCACCTTTTACTGAATAACAATCAAGATAATCAGAGATAAATCCTGCTGTTACAGCATCTTCCTGCTCTTTAGCCTGAGTAAGATATTGATTAAGAGTTTCCTCATCAAGAGTTTCAATTGAAGTCAATGTATTCTTAAGAGTACTCTCATAGGTTGAACGAGGAAAGCCACCGACTAATTCATCGTCTGATGCTTTGCCACATCCAACAAGTCCAAGGACAAGAGCAAGGGTGCATAAAGTAAATATTATTTTTTTCTTCATAGGTTCACCTTCCTGCTCTAAAAGAACATTTCAAATCCTGCAATAATATATTTTCTAGCATCTGCCATAGAAACAATTCTATCGATGTGTCCGTGAGCTGCAGCTGTAAGTGCACTATCCTGAAGCTGGCTGTAATCCTTTTCAATTGCAGAAGCATCTACGCCACCATCGGCAAGAATACGTGCAGCCTTTGAAGCCTCCATTGCACCAACTGAAGCATTTTCAAATGAATATACTAAATCAGCGCCAAGGGCCTTTGAGTTCATAAGAACATAAGGAGTTCCATAAGCCTGCTTTGTAATAAGGTTAAGCTTTGGAATAGCAGAATCTACAAATCTCTGTGTCATCTGAGCTAAAGCTCTAGGAAGTCTTCTTTCCTGACATGTGCAAGACTTATAAGCTGCAACATTTGTGATTGTAAGAACAGGAATCTCATACATATCGCATAAGTCAACAAAATCTGCTGCCTTCTCACAACCAGCTGCTGAAAGGAATGCATTACCTTCCACTTCTCTATTTCCAACTACACCGATAGTAACACCATCAAGTTTCATAAGACCTGTTACCATTTCCTTGGCAAAACCAGCCTTAAGCTCTAAAAATTCTCTGTTGTCTGCAAGCTCTGTAGCTACAAGTGCTGCATCACCTAACTTGCTTTCAAGGTCAACAGAAGCTCTATTAAGATCATCAGTAGCCTCAACGATATCGTTAGGAATCATAGAGATTACCTGACGCATAGCTGAAACAACCTCTGATAATGAACCATGAACATCAACTGTACCAGCTTCTTCAAACTGGAATGCAGCTGCTGATGTATCACACTCATCAGAACGATTTCCAGAAATAGTATCTGGAGAGTTAATGAATAGCGATGCTCCATCAACCATAAATGTGAAGTCTGCAAGCGCTGGAAGAACTGAAAGTCCACCGCCACACTGACCTGCAACACACATAAGCTGAGGGATAACTCCCTTAACATCTGCTGCTCTTTCAATAACTGAACCAAGTGCTTCAAGAGCGTCAAAAGACTCCTGAAGTCTAACCCCACCGCAATCGATAAATCCGATAACTGGAGCGCCTACCTTAAGTGCCATGTCGTAGACAGAGAGAATCTTCTTAGCATGCATCTCGCCAATTGTGCCACCTAAAACGTCAGCATTCTGGCTAAAGACAAATACTAATGTACCGTCAATAAGACCATGTCCAATAATAACTCCGTCTGATGGTTCTTTTTTTGCATCAAGGTTAAAATCAGTATTACGACTTGTTACTAAAGACTGTAGCTCTACAAAGCTATTGTCATCAAGCAACGCGTTAATTCTAGCCTGAGCCTGATTTGAATCATTACCCATCTCGTACCTCCATTTATATGAAATATTACAAATTTCTCGCAAGTTTAATGATATCCTTTTTCCCACCCCATTTCAATTGGATTGTGTTAAAAAATTGTCACAACTTTACAGCCTTATATTTAGTGGTAATTTCCACTAAAAAAGGCTACCGTCTATACGGTAACCTCTACATTACTAGCCTCATTTTCGGCTTCAATTTTAAACTCTTCGATTTGTGACTGTGAAAGCTCTGGAAGCTCGTCAATGGAGCTAACTCCAAATGAACGCAAGAACTCCTCTGTAGTGCCAAAAAGCATTGGACGTCCAGGGGCATCAAGTCTGCCAAGCTCAGTACAAAGACCAAACTCAACAAGCTTAGAAACAGCAAAGTCACATGATACTCCTCTGATTTTTTCTATTTCAGATTTAGTGATAGGCTGTTTGTAAGCAATAATAGAAAGTGTCTCAAGCAAAACGTCTGTAAGGACGTATTTCTTAGGCTGTTTTGCAATACGAATAAGATATTCGTAAATATCAGGGCTAGTGCACATCTGGTATGCACCATCTATTTCTGTAATAGTAATGCCTCTTTTATCATTTGCGTAGGATTCTTTTAAAGATTCAATAGCAGCAACAACCTGCTTTTCATCTATTTCTAAGGCCCTGGCAATTTTGGATGGCTCTACTGTGCCACCCATAGCAAATAAAATGCCTTCAACTATATTTTCAATTTCCTTAATTTCCATTTATCTCTCCCTAGGCTGCAATCTTTGATTCGATAATAATATCAGCAAATGTATCCTCCTGCTGAATATAAATCTGACCGGCCTTCATCATTTCTAATATGCAAAGGAATGTAACAACAACCTCTGTTTTGGAATGAGCTGCCTCAAGTAAGTTTCTAAAGCTAAATGTATTATGAGCCTTTGCAAAAGCAATAGTCCATTCCATTTTCTGCTCAAGAGACACCTCTTCTTTTTTGATTTTACCGAATGTAGAACGAATAGGATCTCTTCTGTTATCCTGGCGTTTAATAACCTGATTAAAAATATCGTTTAGCTTATTTAAAGTTAAGTCAGACATAAGCTCTTCTAAATCAACAGGCTGTTCGTACTTTAAAACCTCATCAGGAATGGTAGGCTCCTTGTAAAATACAAGACTAGCATCCATCTGGCGGTCACGAAGCTGATAAGAAATAGTTTTGTACATTTTGTACTCTAACAACTGCTGAACCAGCTCTGCACGTGGGTCCTCAGTTTCTTCACCATCTTCAGTCTTTTCCTCCTGAGGAAGAAGCATACGGCTTTTAATATCTAAAAGTGTGGTGGCCATAAGTAAGAACTCAGACATAACATCTAAATCGCTTTGATCCATAGCCCTAACATATTCCATGTACTGGTCTGTAATCTCCACTATTGGAATATCGTATATATCAACTTTATTTTTATCAATCAAGTGTAAAAGCAGGTCAAGTGGCCCCTCAAACGCTTGAAGCTTTACATTCATTTCCATATTATTCTCCACATAAAAATAAACTCATACTTTTACGTATGAGTTTATTATATTTGACTATATTGTGGATGTCAACAAAAGTCACCACTATATTTAGTAGTCTGACAATTTACATTGACTCTAATGTTTTACGAATTTCAAGAATGAAATTAAGTGAATTAAGAACTGTAGGATTTTCGATGGATGTGATGAGAGCAAGGTCCTTTGTCATCTTTCCATCTTCGATTGTTTTAACACAAGCCTTTTCAAGCTTTCCTGCAAATTCTACAAGTTCTGGAATATTATCCAGCTCTCCGCGCTTTCTTAAAGCACCTGTCCAAGCAAATATTGTAGCAACAGAGTTTGTTGAAGTCTCCTCGCCAGCTAAGTGCTTGTAATAATGACGCTGAACTGTACCATGAGCAGCCTCGTATTCATAATAGCCCTGAGGACTAACAAGAACTGATGTCATCATAGCAAGTGAACCAAATGCAGATGAAATCATATCGCTCATAACATCTCCATCATAGTTCTTACATGCCCAAATGAAACCACCTTCAGATTTCATTACACGTGCAACTGCATCATCTATAAGTGTGTAGAAATATTCGATACCAGCTTTATCAAAAGCTTCCTTGTATTCCTTCTCAAAAATTTCTGCAAAAACATCCTTAAATGTATGATCATATTTCTTTGAGATAGTATCCTTTGTAGCAAACCAAAGGTCCTGCTTTGTATCTAAAGCATATTTAAAGCAGCTGTGAGCAAAGCTTTCGATTGAATCGTTAATGTTGTGCTGACCCTGAACAACGCCAGCTCCCTTAAAGGTATGAACTAATGCTCTCTCTTCTGAGCCATCCTCTGCTGTGTACACAAGCTCAACCTTGCCAGCACCGGGGATAACCATCTCAGTATTTTTATAAACATCGCCGTAGGCATGACGAGCAATTGTAATAGGCTTTTTCCAAGTCTTTACGTTTGGCTCAATTCCCTTAACAATGATTGGAGCTCTGAAAACAGTACCATCTAAAATGGCTCTAATAGTACCGTTTGGACTCTTCCACATTTCCTTAAGGTTATACTCTTCCATGCGGGCAGCATTAGGAGTAATGGTAGCGCATTTAACAGCAACACCGTACTTTTTAGTAGCCTCAGCAGATTCTACTGTAACCTTATCGTCGGTCTCGTTACGATGCTCTAAACCAAGGTCATAGTACTTGGTTTTTAAGTCGATAAATGGAAGTAACAGCTCATCTTTGATCATCTGCCAAAGAATTCGTGTCATCTCGTCTCCGTCCATCTCTACAAGGGGTGTTGTCATTTTAATTTTGCTCATACTCATTCTCCTTATTATTTTACAACCAAGTTAACAATCTTATTTGGAACATAGATTTCCTTAACAAGATTTTTGCCATCAATAGCCTTTACAACAGATGCATCAGCCTTTGCAAGGTTTAATGCCTCATCCTTTTCGCAGCCGTTAGGAATCTTGATAGTAGCCTTAAGCTTACCATTTACCTGAACAGCGATTTCGATTGTAGATTCTACAATCTTTGCAGGATCAAATTCAGGCCAAGCTGCAAGTGAACAGTAACCCTCTCCACCAAGCTCTGCATACATTTCTTCTGCAAGGTGTGGAGCAAATGGGCAAAGAAGCTTAACTAAGATAATTAAGTTTTCCTTTGTTATATGTCCCTCTGCAACAATATCATTAAGAAGTCCCATCATAGCTGCAATAGCTGTGTTGTACTTCATAGCCTCGATATCCTCAGAAACCTTCTTGATTGTCTTGTGGATTCCAGTTTCGATAGACTCGCTGTTTGCCTCGTCAGAAACAATATCTGTAAGGCCTGCAAATCTCTCAAGGAATCTCTTGCATCCACGAACTGAAGCATCACTCCAAGGAGCAGCTGCGCCGTAGTCACCCATGAATAATACGTAAGTACGAAGTGTATCTGCGCCATAAGCATCTACAATATCAAGTGGATCAATAACGTTACCACGAGACTTTGACATCTTCTGGCCGTCCTCACCAAGGATCATACCCTGAGCACTTCTCTTCTTGTATGGCTCTGGAGTATTAACAACACCAAGGTCATAAAGGAAGTGATGCCAGAAACGTGAGTAAATCAAGTGACGTGTAACGTGCTCCATACCACCGTTGTACCAATCTACAGGCATCCAGTAGTTAAGCTTATCCATAGCTGCAAATTCGTTGTCATTGTGTGGATCAATGTAACGAAGGAAGTACCAAGAAGAACCAGCCCACTGAGGCATAGTATCTGTCTCACGCTTTGCATCACCACCACACTTAGGACACTTGCAGTTTACGAAACTATCAATTTTAGCAAGTGGTGATTCACCATCTGTACCTGGCTCAAAGTTTTCAAGAACAGGAAGCTTAAGTGGAAGCTCCTCATATGGAACTGCTACATCACCACATGTAGGACAGTGAACGATTGGAATAGGCTCGCCCCAGTAACGCTGTCTGTTAAATGCCCAATCCTTCATCTTGAACTGAACACCAGCCTTACCACAGCCAAGTTTTTCTAATTCCTGAATCATTCTATCGATTGAGTCCTTTTTGTTGTTAAGACCATTAAGGAACTCAGAGTTAATCATGTTACCTTCGCCTGTGTAAGCTTCCTTAGTAACATCGCCACCCTCGATAACAGGGATAATGTCAATGCCAAACTTTGTAGCGAAGTCCCAGTCACGCTGATCATGAGCAGGAACAGCCATGATAGCACCTGTACCGTAGCCCATCATTACGTAATCTGAAATAAATACAGGAATCTTCTTTCCTGTGATTGGGTTGATTGCATCAAAGCCCTCAACACGTACGCCAGTCTTATCCTTAGAAACAAGCTGTGTACGCTCAAACTCAGACTTCTTCTGGCACTCAGCTCTGTAAGCTAAGATAGCGTCCATATTAGAAATCTTGTCTGCGTATTTATCAATATATGGATGCTCTGGAGCAATAACCATAAATGTAACACCGCAAAGTGTATCTGGACGTGTTGTGTAAATCTCAAGCTTGTCTTGTATTCCTTCAAGAGTGAAGTTTACAAAAGCACCCTTAGACTTACCAATCCAGTTAATTTGCTGCTGCTTAATGTTCTCTGGAAAATCTACTTCATCAAGGCCAGCAAGAAGCTTATCAGCATATTCTGTAATACGAAGGTACCAAACGTCCTTTTCCTTTTGGATTACATCACTATCACAGATATCGCACTTTCCACCCTGTGAATCCTCGTTTGAAAGTACTACCTTACAATGTGGGCAGTAATTAACTAAAGTCTTATCTCTGAAAACAAGACCCTTCTCGAACATTTTAAGGAAAATCCACTGTGTCCACTTGTAGTAATCCTCCTGAGTAGTGTCGATTGTACGACTGTAATCAAAAGAAAAACCTACAGAAGAAAGCTGATTTGTAAATTTCTTAATATTATCATCAGTAATCTTACGTGGATGTGTGTTTGTTTTGATAGCGTAGTTTTCAGTAGGAAGACCAAAAGCATCAAAGCCGATAGGGAATAATACGTTATAGCCCTGCATACGGCGCTTTCTAGAAACTACCTCTACTGAAGAATAAGCCTTGATATGGCCAACGTGCATACCAGCTCCAGATGGATATGGGAACTCAACAAGGCCATAAAATTTTGGCTTATCAGAACCATCAACAGCCTTAAAGATATCATCTTTTGCCCAGGCTGCCTGCCATTTTTTCTCAATTGCTTTAAAATTATGCTTCATTTTCTCACCTCGATATATATACAACTATCCGAAATTATAATAAAAGAGAGGGCGTTTTGCAATGGCAACGCCCTCTCTAAAGAAAATCTTTTTTATTTACTCTTCGTCTACATCCTTAATCTTGTTTGCTCTTCTTTCTACCTCTTTAGCCTGTACATCAGATGGAACCTGCTCATATCTAGCCAACTCATAAGAAAATGTGCCATAGCCACCTGTCATAGAACGAAGTGTGGTGTCATAGCCGTAAAGCTCAGCCATAGGCACCTCTGCAAGAACTTCTGTCTTGCCGCCTGTATCTGTAGGATTCATGCCAAGTACGCGGCCACGTCTCTTGTTAAGGTCTCCCATTACATCACCAGTGTAGCTATCTGGAACTATTACCTTAAGAGTCTCGATTGGCTCAAGAAGGATTGGGTTTGCCTTTAAAATACCATCCTTGAATGCGCCCTTTGCAGCAACTTTAAATGCCATTTCAGATGAATCGACTGGATGATAGCTTCCATCGTAAAGGTTTGCATGAACACCTACAACTGGATATGCAGCTAAAGGTCCTGCTAGAACTGCCTCCTGTAAGCCCTTTTCTACTGCTGGGAAGTAGTTCTTAGGAACAGCTCCACCTACAACAGACTCAGTAAAGTTATAGTGCTCCTCCATGTTTCCTGAAGGTTCAAATGTCATCTTTACATGACCATACTGACCATGTCCACCAGTCTGCTTCTTATATTTGTACTCTACATCTGCCTTTCCTCTGATTGTTTCTTTAAAAGCAATCTTTGGCTGGCTTAGTTCAATATCAACCTTGTATTTCTCGTTAAGCTTCTGAACCAGCATGTCGATGTGTCTATCGCCAATACCATAGATAAGTGACTGGCTATTTTCACCATCATTTACAGCCTTAAGTGTAAGGTCCTCAGCGCAAAGCTTTGCAAGAGCCTGAGCAATCTTATCCTCATCCCCTTTGTTCTTAGCCTTATATCTCTTGTAGGTATAAGGAACAGAAAGAGGTGTTCTAATATAAAGGATTGGATTTGCCTTTGTAGAAAGGGAATCAGTTGTAGCTACCTTTGCAAGCTTTGAAAGAGCTCCTATATCACCTGCATGAAGCTCTGGCACTTCCTCTGCCTTGCTTCCTGAAAGGATATAAAGCTTGCCAATCTTTTCTTCTGTCTCTTTATGTTTGTTATAAAGTAAATCATCTGTCTTTAAGACACCAGAATTTACCTTTATAAGAGAATACTTTCCAACGAATGGATCAACGATTGTCTTAAATACGTATGCACTCTTAGGCTTAGAGAAATCATAATTTGCCTCGTAAACCTCGTTAGTATTTGCATTAATTCCTGTAATCTTGCAATCTGCAGGAGAAGGCAAATACTTAACAATATCTGTAAGCATTGTATACTGGCCTCTATTTGTAAGATTTGAGCCCATCATAACAGGAACAATATCTCCAGATGCTACATTTACACGAAGTGCCTGTCTGATTTCATCCTCAGAGAATTCTTCACCGCCAAAGTATCTGTCCATAAACTCCTCTGAAGTTTCAGCAACAGATTCCATTAAAGCTTCACGATATTTCTCTAAGTATTCCTGGTTGTAATCAGGCACATCAGAATGCTCTACTGTACCGTCTGCCTTCCAGCGCTTGCCCATCTGCTGAATAACATTTACGTAGCCAACAAACTCTCCATTTTCTCTGATTGGAAGATGGAAAGGAGCAATCTTTTTGCCATAAAGACTCTGAAGTTCCTCAACGATTTCTCTATAGCTGGCATCATCTATATCCATGTCAGTTACAAAAACCATTCTTGGAAGATTGAATTTATCGCACATCTCCCATGCCTTTTTTGTACCAACTTCAATTCCACTTTTACCAGACACAACAATAATAGCTGCGTCCGCTGCACTAACAGCTTCTTCAACTTCGCCTACGAAATCAAAATATCCTGGTGTATCAAGGAAATTAATCTTGGTGTCGCCCCATACTATTGGAACTAAAGATGTGTAAATAGAAAACTTGTTTTTAACCTCAAGCTTGTCGTAGTCACTAATGGTATTACCAGCCTCTATAGTGCCTGGCTTGCTGATTTGACCAGCTAGAAAAGCCATAGATTCAATGAGACTGGTTTTGCCCGCCCCGCTGTGACCAAGTAACACAACGTTTCTAATTTTGTCCGTAGTAAATACCTTCATGTGCGTGTCCTCCCAAATAGTTTTTTGACGCCTTAACCCCGCAGCGTCTTGTTGTAAATACATTTTATCTAATATTCCGACTATTTACAATGAATAAATATGATATTATTTAAATATAGTTGTACTTTAAATCGCTAAAGTGTAGGAGAATAAATATGAAAGCAAAAACTGTGGGATTTGTAGGGTTAGGTTTAATTGGAGGAAGTATCGCAAAAGCGATATTAAAGGTTTATCCTAACACAAGAATTCTTGCTACCGCATCTAGAGAGTCCACAATAGAGGCAGCATTTGAGGAGCGTTTAATAGATAATAATGGACTTCTAAAAATACATCAATTTGGACAGTGTGACATTATCTTTTTATGCTCTCCTGTTAAAATAAATATGGATTATTTAAGACAGCTAAAGGATGTGGTAAAGCCTGATTGCATTATCACAGATGTTGGCTCTGTAAAAGGGGATATAACAGCTGTTGCTAGGGAGCTTAACATTACAAATCAGTTTATAGGTGGACATCCTATGACTGGCTCAGAGCTAACAGGTCTTGAGCATTCTGATGCTCTTTTGCTTGAAAACGCTTATTATATTCTTACATGTGACTCGGACATGAATCCAGACACATATAATGAATTTGGCCAATACATTAAAAGCCTTGGAGCTATTCCTATTAAGCTTACTCCTGAGGAACATGACGAAGCCACCGCTGCTGTGTCACATCTTCCTCATGTAATAGCTGCTTCTCTTGTTAATTTAATTCAGGACACAGACGATGAACGAACTATAAAGAAAACTATTGCTGCAGGCGGATTTAAAGACATTACCCGCATTGCATCAGGAAGTCCTGTTATGTGGCAGCATATATTTTTAAGTAATAGAGATGCCATATTAAAGCTTATTGATGCTTATAAGGATGAGCTTGAGAAATTTAGAACTGCTATTAATAATGCTGATGCTGAAGAAATCATCAGTCTTTGGAGCAAATCAAAAGACTATAGAGATTCCATTACTATACCAGGCAACGCCTTAATTCGTTTTTACGAATTGTATTGTGACATCGACGATAAACCTGGTACATTAGTTGGAGTGTTACAGCTACTGGCTGATGCAGATATCAGCGTGAAAAATATAGATATTATTCATAACAGAGAGTTTGAGCCAGGTGTGCTTCGAATAGAATTTTATACAGAGGATGCTATGAAAAACGCTCAGAGCACATTAGTTAAAAACAATTACTACGTAAGACAGAGGACAAATTAATGATAATAAGCAAGGTTAAAAGCTTAAAAGGAGAAATAACTGTACCTGGAGATAAATCCATCAGCCACCGAGGTGTTATGTTTGGTGCTATTTCAAAAGGAATCACTGAACTTACTGGCTTTTTAGATGGTGCTGACTGCCGCTCTACCATAGGTTGTTTTCGCGAAATGGGAATTGATATTTCTCAGGAGAATGATCATGTTATTATTCACGGTAAAGGTTTACACGGGCTTAGAGCTCCTTCAAAGATGCTTGATGTTGGAAATAGTGGAACAACTACACGACTTATTTCTGGTATTTTAGCAGGACAAAGTTTTGTGAGTTCATTAAATGGTGATGAATCAATTAGGAAGCGCCCAATGGGAAGAATTATAACGCCACTCACTGAAATGGGTGCTAATATACGCTCTTTAAAGAATAACGGCTGCGCTCCACTTGAAATAGGAGGTGCTCCGCTTAAGGCCATTCATTATGAATCTCCTGTGGCCAGTGCTCAGGTAAAATCCTGCGTACTTTTAGCTGGTCTTTACGCAGATGGAGTTACTTCTGTTACAGAGCCAGTTCTTTCTAGAAACCATACAGAGCTTATGCTGACAGGATTTGGAGCAGATATTAAATCAAACCAGCTTACAGCTTCAATAGTTGGTGGTCCAAAACTTACTGGTCAAAGAATTGAAGTTCCAGGAGACATATCTTCTGCTGCTTACTTTATTGTAGCTGGTCTTATATGTCCTAATTCTGATCTTTTAATTAAAAACGTAAATACGAATCCAACCAGAGCCGGTATTATTAAAGTTGCTCAAATGATGGGTGGGAATATAGAACTGTTAAATGAAAGAATTGTAAGTGGCGAACCTGTTGCAGATATTCATGTTACTACTAGTGAGCTAAATGGATGCGAAATATCTGGTGACATCATTCCTACTCTTATTGATGAAATTCCTGTTATTGCTGTTATGGCAGCATGCGCTAATGGAACCACAGTAATTAAAGATGCAGCAGAGTTAAAAGTAAAGGAAAGTGACCGCATTGCTGTTGTCACAGAAAATCTTTTAAGTATGGGATGTGATATCACTCCTACAGATGATGGAATGATAATTGCCGGTGCCGCTCCATTGCATGGAGCTGTTATAAAAACACATTTAGATCATCGCATCGCAATGTCTTTTGCTATTGCAGGCCTGGTAGCCGAAGGGCAAACAGAATTTGATAATGAGGAATGCTGTGTTATTTCTTTCCCAGATTTCTTTAAAAAATTAAGCTCTATCGTAAACCGATAGAGCTTTTAGCTTAATTATTTCTTATTCATACAGCAGTGCTTGTACTTCTTACCAGAACCACAAGGACATGGATCATTACGTCCAACCTTTTTCTCTGCACGTACAACTGTGTGCATGTTCTTAGCTTCCTTTGTGAGATTCTTAAGTGTCTCAGCATCAAAAATCTTTTCCCAGTGTGGAAGTCCGTAAAGCCAATCAGCCTTTGCGTCAATCATGTTCTTGTAAAGCTTTTCCTTATCGAACTTAAGAGACACAACTGTGTCCTCTTCCATTGTCTCGATAGGATTTGGAGTAACAAGTGACTCGTTGATTCCATCAAGGAAACCAACCATAGGCATAACATCGATTTTATATTTCTCAGCAAGTTCCTTAACTGTTCCCTTAACCTCTGTATCAGGATCATCAAGCAACTGCTCGTAAATGCCTTTCTCTAAAAGAAAATAATTCTGCCAGAATCTCTGTAATTCAGCCTGAGACTGATTCTGGTTGTAGGCAACTTTCTGCCAATTCTCAAGTAAGCTCATGTTTGTAAAACTCTCCTTAATATTTTTAAAAATTTCTAATCATAAATAACTCTAACACATTTTACCGGTGTACGATAGAATGCATTTGAAATCTTGATACCATCTCTTCTATTGGATGCGTGAACAATCTGGCCACCACCAATATAGATAGCTACGTGGTTAATTGATTTGCCCTTACCATAGAAAATCAAATCTCCAGGCTTAAGTTCTGATGTAGATATCTTTGTTCCTTCATTTGCCTGAGCACGTGAAGAATGAGAAAGGTATACACCGTATTTTGCCATAATCTGCATTGTAAATCCAGAGCAGTCAACACCCTTTGAAAGTGATGTGCCACCCCAAACGTATCTGTTACCTACAAACTGAAGAGCATAATCGCAAATAGCCATACGAACATCAGATACACCAGCGCCGTAACGAGCCTCAGTAAGTGTCATAGCTGTACGAAGTGATAAATCTACATCAACATATTCAGCTGATACGTAGCCTTCATCTCCATCAACATCTACCTTAATCCACTCATTCTCCTGAGTGTTATCTAAGATAGCTACTTCTTCACCATCAGCAAGCTGATAGATAATCTCACAATCAGTGTTAGGCTCAACACGAACACGAAGACCACCTGTTTTAGATGTAGCTACATAAGAAGCAAGCTCTAAAGCCTTGTCCCAGGCTGCATCACCAGTGAGAAGGTATTCGCTAAGTACATAGCCCTCTACTTCACCAGAAGTGATGTATGACCAATCACCTTCTGTTTTAACTATTTCGCAGGCTGCCTCTGCAGGGAACTTTCCAACTAATTTGCCATCCTTTGAAGGAGTCTCGCGGATGTTAAGGTTTCCTTCAGAAACAGTACAAATACCAATATTATTATAACCGTATATATCACCTAAAGACTTTGCAGTAGCAACAGCGGCAGAATCAGCAACAGAAAGAGCCTCTAATGAAGCTAAATCCACTGCACTGGCAGTAAAAACGCCCGCAGTTGTAGAACCAGTCTGTGTGGTGGATGAATTCATTTTGTTCTGTGTATCCAGGCTATAGTCAAAAATTAATGCCAAGGCACACACCAATGAGAAAGCTGAAATAATACGCTTTTTCATGTTACCTCCAATAATTACCATAAAAAACAACAATTGGATTATAGCAAAGAAACACAGATTTTTCAAGATTTTGTAACATTTTTGTAATAACTACTTGTTGAAGTATTCCTTTGCTGTAACCTTATCCCTGCTCATTTGGTTCTTTAATTCTTCTACAGAATTGAACTTCATTTCAGGACGTAAAAAGGCTTGGAAAGTAACTTTAACGTATTTTCCGTAAAGGTCTCCATTATAGTCAAGTATGTGAGTTTCTATACCTATAATGTTTTTGTCTGAAACTGATGGCTTAGTGCCTACATTTGTTACACCGTGATATATCCTGCCATCAAAATCAATTGTAGTTACATACACTCCAAACTTAGGTACAAGCTTTGTTTTTTCAGGCATGATATTGATAGTTGGAATACCGATTTTGGTACCAAGATGAGCTCCATGAACCACCTCGCCCCATACAAAGTACTCGTATCCTAGCATTTCATTTACCACATCTATGTGGCCTTCCTTTAGCTCTTCTCTAATGTATGTGCTACTAATATCTCTATCGTTTCTTTTAATCTTGTCTATTATTTCAAGTTCAAAGCCAAATTCTTTGGATAGATCCGAAAGTAATAAAACGTTTCCAAGGCCTTTATAGCCAAAAGTAAAATCAGAACCAGCCACCATATATTTCATGTTAAGCTCATCAACAAGATACTTCACAAAGCTTCTAGCGTCTGTTTCCATAAGCCTTTTATCAAATGGACATTGAATAAGATAATCAAGGCCATTATCCTCAAGCATAAACACCCTTTCCTTGTTGGTTATAAGGGAAGGTGTATCGTCATTTGAAAGGCTTGCCCTTGGGGAATTGGAAAAGGTAATCATGCAGGATTTTAGCCCAGCATCCTTTTTAGAAAGAATGTGGTTTGTTAAAATGTGATGCCCCTTATGAATCCCATCGAATTTGCCTACTGTAATGGCTGTAGGTTCTGTAATTTTAGTGTCAAATAATGAATTTAAAAGTTTCATAGTTATATTACTCTTTATGTCTCTAAGAAAAACTTTTCAAGAGTAAACACATCATCATTAAATGTATAAACTCCTAAAAAACGGTTGTCAGGTAAATATAATCTATACTTTGTCCCCTCTTCAAAGGTGCTAACTGATTCAGCAAATACATTTGAACTAGGAATTTTAGCACCATTAATGGCCTGTTTTAAAGCTTCTTCTGATGGTACAACAAATACTGTGCCCATGTTATCAAATACTTGATCAAGAGGAAGCATTATGCCATCAAGATTTCCAGCCTTAACTATTTTTTCTATTTCATCTAGTGTTCTTGCGTCAGAAATATCAAAAATACTTACCCTGGTTCTAACCAAGGATTTCATAGCGCAGCCACAGCCTAATACTTCACCAATATCATGGCAAAGAGCCCTGATATATGTTCCTTTACTGCAATGAATTCTAATTGAAACTTCTGGAAGATTCATATCTAAAATATCAATGCTAAAAATGGTAACTGGTCTTGCAGCACGTTCGATTTCTTTTCCTTCTCTAGCCAGTTCGTATAGCTTTTTACCGTTGACCTTTAATGCAGAAAACATAGGTGGCACCTGCATAATATGGCCAACAAAGCTATTGATGGCATCAGTTACCTCTTGCTTGCTTACATCAACTGTCTTTTTCGAAAGAATACGTCCACTTAAATCATAAGTATCAGTTTCAATACCAAGATTCATAACACACTCATAAACTTTATCCTTGTCTGTAAGCATGTCACAAAGCTTAGTTGCTTTATTAACACATACAGGAAGAACTCCAGTAGCATCTGGATCTAAAGTGCCAGTGTGTCCTATCTTTTTTATTTTTAAAATGCCACGAAGCCTGGCAACCACATCAAAAGAGGTATACCCGGCTTCCTTATAGACATTGATAATGCCACTATTCATTAATTATTTCCTAACTGTTTTAATTGTGTCTCTACCATGGCAACAATATCATCGATAATCTTCCATGGTTCCTTTGTTGCAACAGAAAAACCAGCAGCCTTTTTATGGCCGCCACCACCGTAAACACCAGTTATAGCAGTTAAATCAACATCACCTGTAGCTCTGGTGCTTCCCTTGAAATCACCATCCTCAAGCTCATAAAGGAATATAGCAACCTCTACACCAGTAGTATCGCGAAGCTGCTGAACAATACCCTCTAAATGCTTACTCTGAGCTCCATATTTAGCCATGTCTTCTGCTGTAACAACTGCCGCAATAACTTTACCATCAAGATATGTTTTACAAGAAAGTAAAGCTAGGCCTAGCATACGGTTTTGAATCATTGTCTTAGCGTAGTAGGTATCTGTACAAATCTTTGGATAATCAATACCCATTGTCATCAGATAGCCTGCAGCATCCATAGTGGATTCTGTAGTGCAAGAATACTGGAATACACCTGTATCATGAATAATTCCTACGTAAAGACATTCAGCAATATCTTTTGTAATCTTTTCTTTGCCAAACTGATTGTAAACAAGCTCTGCAGTAGAACTATCATCAGGAATAATGTAGCTATACTCAGCAAAACCGCCATTTGTTAAATGATGATCGATGCACATAGTGTGTTTAGCCTGCTTAAAAAACGAATAAGCATCCCCTAATCTACCACCATCGCTACAATCAAGGGCAATATATAAATCAAATACAGTATCCTCAGAAAGTGTATGTATATCCTCAATTTTATCTGCATTTTTAAGGAATTTAAAAATGTTAGGAATAGGATCAAGATATACATGAACATCGATACTTGGATAGTAAGTAGCCACATAGTTATACATGGCAAGGCAAGAGCCAACACAATCGCCGTCAGGGCGAATGTGTCCGCTAATTGCTATAGATTTAGAACTTTCAATTAAACTATTGAATTCCTTTATCATGCTCCATAACCTCATCAATAAGCTTGCTCATCTTTGCTGCGTAAGCAATTGATTGGTCGCTTACGAAAGTAATTTCTGGGGTATTTCTAAGATTTACCCTGTGAGCAAGCTCACGGCGGATGAAGCCAGCAGAGCTTTTAAGACCTTCTAAAGTCTTTTTAACTGCCTCATCATCCCCGAGAACTGAAATATAAGCCTTGCAAGTCTTAAGGTCAGGTGCAACCTCTACAGATACAACAGATGTAACTGGAGAAATGCGAGGGTCCTTTACTTCAAGACGAATAATATTGCTAAGTTCACGCATAACCTCTTCATTTATACGTGTATTTTTAACAGAATTTTTTCTCATTATCTAGGTACCTCAACCATAATGTAAGCCTCAATAATATCCATTTCCTGAACATCATTAAAGTCTTCAATAACAAGACCACACTCGAAGTTAGACTTAACTTCCTTAACATCATCCTTGAATCTCTTAAGAGAACCAAGCTTACCTTCATGGATAAGATTTCCTTCACGAGTAACTCTAACCATACAATCACGCTGGAAGTAACCATCTGTTACATAAGAACCAGCGATATTACCTACGCCTGAAGCCTTGAAGATCTGGCGAACCTCTGCATGACCGATAACCTTCTCTTCGTAGATTGGATCAAGCATACCCTTCATAGCAGCCTCAACATCGTTGATTGCATCGTAGATTACCTTGTAAAGTCTAAGGTCAACACCTTCTCTATCAGCTGTTGCCTTTGCCTGTGGATCGATACGAACATTAAATCCAATGATGATAGCGTTTGAAGCAGATGCTAAAACTACATCAGATTCATTGATTGTACCAACACCACCGTGGATTGTCTTAACAACAACCTCTTCATTAGAAAGCTTTTCAAGAGACTGCTTAACAGCTTCAACAGAACCCTGAACGTCAGCCTTAACGATGATATCAAGCTCCTTAAGGTTACCTGACTCAATTTCACTAAAGAGTGCGTCAAGAGACATCTTTGACTTAGTCTGCTCAACAAGCTTGTTCTTGTGCTCTGCAACGAATGTATCAGCAAATGCATGTGCTTCCTTCTCTGAGTCAAATGACATGAAGACTTCACCAGCGTTTGGAACCTCTGAAAGACCAAGAATCTCAACAGGTACTGAAGGACCAGCACTCTTTACACGAGCTCCTGTATCGTCAATCATAGCTCTAACCTTACCATGGCAGCTACCGCAGGCAACAGGATCACCTACATTAAGTGTACCCTTCTGAACAAGTACTGTAGCAACAGCACCACGGCCCTTATCAAGCTGAGCCTCGATAACAATACCACGAGCCTTACGGTTAGGGTTTGCTCTAAGCTCCAGCACCTCTGCTGTAAGAAGAATCATCTCAAGGAGGTTATCGATACCTTCCTTTGTGTGAGCTGATACTGGACAGAATACTGTGCTTCCGCCCCAATCCTCAGGGATAAGCTGATACTCAGAAAGCTCCTGCTTAACTCTATCGATGTTTGCATTTGGCTTATCAATCTTGTTGATAGCAACGATGATTTCGATACCAGCAGCCTTAGCATGGTTAATAGCTTCTACTGTCTGAGGCATAACACCATCATCAGCAGCAACTACAAGGATAGCGATATCAGTTGAGTTAGCACCACGCATACGCATAGCAGTAAATGCCTCGTGACCTGGTGTATCAAGGAATGTGATATCCTGTCCATTAATTGAAACTGTATAAGCGCCGATGTGCTGTGTGATACCACCAGCCTCACGGTCTGTAACCTTTGTGTCACGGATTGCATCAAGAAGTGATGTTTTACCGTGGTCAACGTGACCCATTACGCAGACAACAGGTGGACGTGATGGGAAGTTAGATGTATCTTCCTCTTCTTCCTTAAGAAGCTCTGCGATAACATCAACCTTTTCCTCTTCCTCACAAATGCAGTTGAATTCAAGAGCGATTTCCTCTGCCTTCTCAAAATCAACTTCCTGGTTAACTGTAACCATTGTGCCCTTCATGAAAAGAGTCTTAACAACTGCTGAGGCCTGAACCTTCATCTTGTCAGCAAGGTCCTTAATTGTGATGCGCTCAGGAATAGTGATTGTTAATACTTCATCCATGTTACGCTCTGGAGCCTTAGGAGCATTGTTTTTCTTCTTCTTTCCACCATTCTTTTCAAGATTGATGAAACGCTCCTGCTTCTTTCCGCCTAAGTTGTTCTCTCTATCGTTGTTGCCCTTCTTTTTCTTGTCATCACGACGTCCGCCCTTAGAATTGTTAGAAGGTGCCATCTCTGGAGCAGAAGCCTGTCCTGTAGGACGACCATTATTTCTGCTCTGTGAAGGACGCTCTGAACGCTCATTACGTTCTGGACGATCTGAACGATTTCCTCTCTCTGGACGCTCTGTACGGTTTTGAGGTCTCTCAGAACGCTCGCCACGTGCAGGTCTTTCACCGCGTGATGGACGCTCTGTACGCTCATTACGCTCATTACGCTCATTACGCTGTTCACGCTGCTCGCGCTTTGGTGCACGCTCCTCTGTTGCCTCTGATGGGCGCTTCTTTGAAACGAATTCTGTATCGTTAGACTGAGCAGATGCTCTCTGTGATGGACGAACTCCATCAGCAAATGTACGAGGTCTGATTGGGCCTCTTGAAGCAGCTGTCTGAGCCTGTGGCTTTCTATCACGATTGCCGTCACGGCCTTCGTTTCTTTCAGTTCTAGATGAATCGCTACCACGTCTACGTCTATCATCGTTACCACGTGTTACAACGAATACATTCTTCTTTTTCTTAACAGGATTTCCATCCTTGTCAACTGGGCGTGGTTTTTTAGCGCCCTCTGCCTTAGCTTCAGCTTTAGCTTCTGTCTTAGCTTCTGTTTTAGCTTCAGCCTTTGGAGCAGCCTTAGGTGCAGCAGGCTTAAAGTTCTTACGAACCTTTTCTGCCATGTCGTCCTCAACACCGCTCATTGCTTTTGCTTCTATGCCATTTGAGCTAAGAAAAGCAATAACATCCTTGCTTTCTTTTCCAAGCTCTTTTGCTAATTCATGTACTTTAATTTTTGCCATCTAATATCCTCCTCATCAAGCTTACTGTATCTTATCTAAAATGCTTAAGGATAGATTTTCATCGCACACTACGATTGATGCCCGATATTCTTTTCCAATTGCATGACCTAAAGATTCTTTAGTTCCGTATTCTATGTATTTTACCTCATAGAAAGCGCAAGAATTTGAGAATGATTTTTTAGTATTATTAGATGCATCACTTGCAACAATACAAAGACAGCCACTGCCATCTTTTATGGCTTGTTCGCAGGCGAACTCACCACTAACAAGTTTTCCAGCCTTCATGGCCATACTAATCATATTAAGTGCTTTATCTATCATTCTCTAACTCCATATATAAGTAATCAAAAACCTCATTTGAAACAGCCTGCTTAAGAGCTCTGTTAAAGGACTTTTTCTTAAGGGAAAAGTCGATGCATTCCTTTGATTTGCAAACATAAGCTCCTCTACCTTGGGCTTTACCTGTTTTGTCAAAGATGATTGCATCTTTTGTTTTAACTACCTTAAAAAGCTGGTCCTTAGGAAACATTTGCCCGCAAGCAACACATTTTCTAAGAGGTAATTCTTTTGTACTCATTACTCTTCCTCAGATGATTCCTCAGACTCTTCGTACTCGCCTTCCTCGTACGCCTCGTCCTCATCGTAATACTCGTCATCATCGTAGTACTCGTCATCATCATACTCATCCTCGTAATCAAGGAAGTCACCAGCCTCACGAGCCTGTGTCTCAGACTTAATGTCAATCTTGAAGCCTGTAAGACGAGCTGCAAGACGTGCATTCTGTCCTTCCTTACCAATTGCAAGAGAAAGCTGATAATCAGGAACTACTACACGAGCGCTCTTCTCGTCAGCATCAGCAACAACTGCTACTACCTTTGCTGGAGAAAGTGCATTCTCGATTAAGTATGCAGGGTTCTCATCCCATTCAACGATATCGATTTTCTCGCCGCGAAGCTCGTTAACGATTGCGTTAACACGTGCACCGTTCTGACCTACGCATGCACCTACTGGATCTACGTCCTCATCGTTTGACCAAACAGCAATCTTTGTACGGCTACCTGCCTCACGAGAGATTGACTTGATTTCAACGATGCCATCACGTACCTCTGAAACCTCTTCCTCAAAAAGCTTCTTAACAAGCTCTGGGTGTGTACGAGAAACAAGGATACGTGGTCCCTTGTTAGATGTCTTAACCTCGACAATGTAAACCTTAATACGGTCCTGTGGCTTGTAGTACTCGCCCTTAACCTGCTCAGACTCTGCTAAAAAGCCCTCAAGCTTACCAAGGTTAACATGGATATTGCTGCCAGAGAAACGTGTAACAACACCAGTAACTACCTTGTGCTGAAGCTCATAGTACTCCTCGTAAAGAACCTTACGCTCTTCCTCACGGATTTTCTGAGTGATTGTATTTTTAGCTGCTGTAGCTGCGATACGGCCAAAGTCCTTAGACTTAACCTCAACGCGAACAACATCACCAATCTGATGCTTACCATTGATGTTCTGTGCATCAGAAAGAGAAATCTCCTCAACGTCATCAACTACATTTTCTACAACTGTCTTTGCAAGGTAAACGTGATACTCGCCTGTGGCTCTATCAATCTCAACAGAAGCATTTTCTGCCTTGCCATAATTGTTCTTACAAGCAATGAGAAGTGAGTTTTCGATAGTCTCGATTAAAACGTCCATGCTGATATTCTTCTCTTTTGCAAGATCTGTAAGAGCTTCCCAAAAATCATTAGTATTTGCTGCCATATTTCCTCCTATATTAGAAATCTATTGATAATTTGATTTGTGCAACATCTGATCTATTAAAATCTACAACACCGTCTTCGAATTCAATAGTGATAGTATCCTTATCGAATGCCTTAAGTGTGCCTGTAAATTCCTTTGCGCCATTAACTGGCTTATAAGTTTTAATATCTACATCCTGTCCCAATGCCTTTTCAAAATGCTTGTCCTTTTTAAGAACTCTGCCAAGACCTGGTGAACTAACCTCAAAAATATAACCTTCGTCACCACCGATTTGTGGCTCTGCGTCAAGTAAGTCGTTCATTTTGCGACTAACTTCTACGCAATCATCAATTGTGATACCGCCTTCCTTGTCGATGTAGGCTCTAAGATAATAATCTGCGCCCTCTTTAACGTATTCCACGTCATAGAGTTCAAAGCCAAGCTCGTCAAGAATAGGAGTAATCAACTCTTCCGTACGTTTTTCGTAATCTGTGTGTTTCGACATAACGCAACGTCCTCCTTATTCAGTTTTCATGTTGGCGAAAGCAAAAACAAAGAGAGAGCAAATTGCTCTCTCTTCAGTCGCTCTCTTATATAACCTAGATTATTATAACAAAAAATTAAGATTTTACAAGCTTTTTCAGACAATTAATGGTGAAAAAGTCTAAGTCCTGTAAAGGCCATTACCATATCATGTCCATTGCATGCTTCGATAACATCGTTATCACGAATAGAACCACCTGGCTGAGCTACATACTTAACGCCAGATTTATAGGCTCTTTCAATGTTGTCACCAAATGGGAAGAATGCGTCAGAACCAAGGGAAACGCCTTCCATCTTGTTAAGCCAAGCTCTCTTCTCAGCCTTTGTAAACTCTGAAGGTCTTGTCTTAAATGTCTTTTGCCATACATCATCACCAATGATGTCTTCAAACTCCTCACCAATGTAAAGGTCGATAGCGTTATCTCTATCAGCTCTCTTAATATCATCTACAAAATCAAGTGAAAGGACCTTTGGAGACTGACGAAGCCACCAGTTATCAGCCTTTTGACCAGCAAGACGTGTACAGTGAATACGTGATTGCTGCCCTGCTCCAATACCGATTGCCTGGCCATCTTTTACATAGCAAACTGAGTTTGACTGTGTATATTTAAGAGTAATCATTGCAATAGCAAGATCAATCTTTGCTGCATCTGTAAGCTCTTTATTTTCTGTAACAATATTTGCAAAGAAATCATCATCAATAACAAGCTCATTTCTGCCCTGCTCGAAAGTGATACCAAATACTTCCTTACGCTCAAGCTTCTTTGGAACATAATTTGGATCAATCTTGATAATAGCGTAGTTGCCCTTCTTTTTTGTCTTTAAGATTTCAAGAGCCTCTGGCTCATAGCCTGGTGCAATAACACCGTCTGACACCTCGCGCTTAATAAGCTGTGCTGTAGCAACATCACATACATCTGAAAGAGAAATGAAATCCCCAAAAGAAGACATTCTGTCAGCGCCTCTAGCTCTAGCATAAGCATTTGCAAGTGGAGTAAACTCCATATCTAAATCATCACACCAGTAAATCTTTTTTTCTACGTCAGAAAGAGGAAGACCCACAGCAGCACCTGCTGGAGAAACATGCTTAAATGATGTAGCAGCTGCAAGGCCTGTAGCCTTTTTAAGCTCTGAAACAAGCTGCCAGCCATTAAAAGCATCTAAGAAATTGATATAACCTGGCTTTCCGCATAAAACCTCGATAGGAAGCTCGCCCTCCTCCATATAAATGCGAGAAGGCTTTTGGTTAGGGTTGCATCCGTACTTTAATTCCAATTCTTTCATTACATTATTCTCCTTTTATTTACGAATGTTTTTGTTGATAATACGAGTTTCTTTTGCCCCTGTGGCAATATCAATGAATCTTACGAATAAAGATACTTTGTTATCCATATTAAGATTTGACCAAATCATTTCTGTGAACTCGTCGATGTTTCCTTTAATTTCAACTGGAGTAGGCTCACCCTCATAAGAAGGAAGTGGATTGCCATCATTCATATATGTGTGAATAAATCGGCCTGAACCAGCCTTAGGATTAGAATAATCAAATGTGTAACGATTACATGAATCAGAATCGCCCATGTTGGACTTAAGAATTGACATGAGATAATTAAACTCACCATTTTCGATGTGAAGAAGACCTGAAATACGAGGTGTAAAATTAGGACCATCAGGCTCAAATTCACGTCGTCTAAGAGTCTGCTCGAATGTCTCTCCTGCTTTCATATACTCATAAATAGTATCTGTTTGGTCACCGTTAGTAACAATGGTATCATTGCCTAAAACTCGAACCGGTGCATAAATGATTAAGCTTGGATCAGTAAGCTTAGAAGGGTCAAATGCCTCTGTCCTAATGCCGTCACCTTCCTCTACAAATACTCTGTTTCTAGAATTCTCAGAACGGCCCATAATAAAATAAGCAGAGACAGCCTTGGTTCCGTCTTCTGAACGACCAATGACAATGCCTCTGCCCGGATAAGTGGTTTCTGATAATTCTCTTGCTAAAGATTTTACTACCATGGGTTCCTCCTTTATTACAATTTCCGAAGAAATTATACTAAAACCCATGGTCCATGTCTATAAGAAATTTATAGTCTATGGCTCGCTGTTACGCCTACAAGCATCAGTAACTCTTTAACGAACTAAAACGTTCTTATAAAGAGTTCTGATAGCTTGATGGCTACAGCTATCTTAGGTTGTTTTATCAAATGATTTAATCATATCGTCAGATGATAAAGCGTAGTCTCCTTTGTTCGTATACGATTTTTTGCCGGTGATATTAGTAAGTTCATTGCTTGCATAAGAATTAGCCATAGACGCTTTTGTGGCTACCTGATATGCAAAGCTGCCTGTACCGTTGAATAAGTCCTTTACGTAGGTCATGTTGGCTTTATTCTTGATAAAGTCCTCATCTACATGAAGGTGATTGTTGGTATCAATAGAAATACCGGCTTTGCCTAAAGTTTTAGCTGTCTTAGCAGAATTTGTAACCATGGATGCAACCTGAGACAGGATTCCAGTAGATTCTGCCTTCTGACCACTATCTACTACTTTGTTATATTTTTCAGCAAAATCGGACACAGCTTTAGCGATGGCTTCTCTGTCATAATCCTTTGTTACCTTGCCATCCTCATCCTTTGTCTCTATTTCTTTCCAAATATTATCCTTGCCTTTATTTAAAAGCTTGTCGGTAGCTTTATTTAAGGCATCAGTATCATTTCGAATTTCTCCCAGTTTAGAAGTATCGCCCTTGAACCTTTTTGAAGTCTCAGCCTTAAGGTTACCTTCCTTGTCATACTTAGAATAATAAGCCTTTACAAGCTTTCCATAGGAGCCGGTTTTAATCTGAGACAAACTGGTAAGGGAATTTTCCAAACCGCTAAAAGGTGAATTGGCACCGATATTACTTGCGCCAAATAATGAAGAAATAGAGTTATTGCCAAAAGAATTAAAGGTAATTGCCATAAACATCACTCCTTTGAAAATACCACATTGAACATCCTTGTTCCTTACGCAATCACATAATTATACTTATAAGTATAGTACAACATTCTTTTGATAAATCTGTGAACACTATTAAATGCGCATTGGAATGCCCTCAGCCTTTAAGTAAGCCTTTAAATCCTTTATTTCAAGCTCCTTAAAGTGAAATAATGAAGCTGCCAATGCCGCATCGGCGCCGCCTACAGTTAAAGCATCTCTAAAGTGCTCCTTTGAACCAGCACCCCCAGATGCAATAACAGGAATATTTACAGCATCAGAAATAGCTTTTGTTAGGTCAATATCAAATCCCGCCTTGGTGCCATCCTGATCCATGGATGTAAGAAGAATCTCGCCAGCACCTAGCTTTTCAGCACGAATAGCCCATTCCACAGCATCGATGCCACAGTCAAGCCTTCCCCCATGCTTATAAATATTAAATCCACTTCCATCAGCTCTTCTTTTTGCATCAATTGCCACAACCACACACTGGCTGCCAAATTTGTCAGCAGCTTCAGAAATAAGGTTTGGATTATCAATTGCAGCAGAGTTTACTGATATTTTATCTGCTCCTTCTCTTAAAAGTACCTTAAAGTCATCTACTGTACGTATTCCGCCGCCCACAGTAAAAGGAATAAAAACCTGCTCAGCCACTTTTCTAACCATGGAAACAACTGTATCTCGTCCATCAGAGGAGGCCGTTATATCAAGGAATACCAGCTCGTCAGCCCCAGCTTTATCATAAGCTGCAGCAATTGCAACAGGGTCACCTGCATCTATTAAATCCACAAAATTTACGCCCTTTACTACTCTGCCATCTTTCACATCCAGACATGGAATAATTCTTTTAGTATGCATATTTCACCTCATCAGTCAGCAAATCCATTATAATTTCGAAAAATTTTCAAGTATCTTAAGTCCCACATTCGAAGATTTTTCAGGATGGAACTGACATGCAAAAATGTTGTCCTTTTCTACGGAAGCATGGATAAGGCAACCATAATCGCTTGTAGCTTTTACTATGGATTTATCCAATGCATTAAGAAAATAAGAATGGACGAAATAGACAAAAGAGCCTTCATCAATGCCATTAAACAAACGGCCCTTTGATGGAAAGTCTAAAGAATTCCAACCGATGTGTGGAACCTTTAAACCGCTAGTTTCAGGGATTCTCAAAACATTTCCCTCTAAAAGATGCAGTCCTTCTACACCAGGACTCTCCTCTGATGAATCAAATAAAAGCTGAAGGCCAAGGCAAATACCAAGAAATGGTTTGCCACTTGATACATAGTCTTTAATAGCCTTATCAAGCTCGTACTTTTTAAGATGATTCATAGCATCAGCAAAAGAGCCGACTCCAGGCAAAACTACCCGGTCGGCTTTTTCAATTACACTAAAATCCCTGGTGAGGACAGTATCCTCGCCAAGGATTCTAAATGCTTTTTCTACACTTTTAATGTTTCCTGCGTCGTAATCTAGTATTGCAATCATAAATCTGGATAACCTAAGCCTCTCAGCACCTTTCTAAGTTCTATCGTATAGTAATGTCGGTTATTCTGATTATAGATAGCTAGTGCATCCTCCTTTGATAAATTAAAGGTAGACTGCAACTCATTTAATATTGTAGAAGCATAAGCTTCATACTGATCAGATATGCCGTATTCTACAGCATCATCTTTGTACTTCTCATATCTACCAACTGCGGTAATCAGAGCATCTAATGCATAATTATACTGTTCGTAAGCTATAAATGCTTCGTACTCCTCTTGACTCAGTTGTAAATCAGCAAGGACTCTTGCCTGATTTCTAAGAAGTAATACCTTTTCATCAGATAAATCAAAACCATTAAGCTTTTCGTATGCTGCTATATAATCCCCTGCATCAAAAAGTTCCTGGGCCTGAACCATGTGGCGTTTGATTCCTGTAAAGGTCATACCCACCATTACTACACCAATTATTGATATAGATAATACCAAAAATGTAGCAATAATGGAAATAGGAATTTTCGGAGAATTATCAGGTTCCTTAGGCTTCTTTTCTTTCTTAGGTTTAGGAGCCTTTGCTGGCTTATCTTTAGCCTTATCTTTCTTTGCAGCCTCTTTTTCTTTTTTAGCTGCTTCCTTAGCGGCTTTCTTTTCTTCCTTTTCCTTTTTCTTTTTTGCCTTAGGATCTAATTCGGCGCCCTCTGGTATAATTGGATTGCCGTCTTCATCATAGGTTATTTCAACAGCAGCCGCCTTTTTAGCCGCTTCTTCAGCTTCTGCAATGTCATCCTCATCTGGAGGTCCAAAGAATAGTAAAGCAAGCTTGGCTAATATAGGATTAGGCTTCTTTTCACCTTTCTCCTTTTTCTCTTTCTTTTTCTTTTCTTTCTTCTTTTTCTTTCCTCCATCACCTGCAGCAGCTTCTTTAGGAGCTTCTTCTGCAGATTCGTCTATATCGCCACCTTCTGGGGCACCTTCCTCATCGCCGGAAAGCAATGATTGAATGTCTAGAAGGTCTTCATCTTCGCCACCCCCAAGAAGATTCTCTAAATCCATGTCCCCTGCACCAGATAAATCAGGTTCTTCCCCCTCGCCAAACTGTGCTTCATCAAGTGCATCCATCTCATCTGGCATAAATTCTTTAAGGGAATCACCTAAAGGCTCTTCCTCTACGTCTTCTGCCATATCATCTAAAGAAAAGCCTAAATCATCTTCTTCATCTGCTGATTCTTCAGATTCCACCTCAGCTTCTTCATCATCAGATTCTTCTATGAAACTAGATAAATCTATTTCACCTTCATCAGGAATCTCAAGGGGAGTATCTTCATCTAAAATAGAAGGCTCCTCAGGTTCCTCTTCAGGTTCCTCTTCAGGTTCCTCTTCAGGTTCCTCTTCAGGTTCCTCTTCAGGCTCTAAAACAATTTCATCCTCAGGTTCTGGCTCTGGTTCATCAACTGTTGCTGGTGCTGATTCTCCCTCTTGGAAAAGCCGCTCTTCCTCATCTATCTCCTCTTCGAAATTAGAGATAAATAAATCTACGTCATCAGTCTCAAGTTCTTCCTCAAATTGGCGCAAAAAATCCTCCTCAGAAAGAACTTTCCTGAGGTAAGGATGTGAGGTCTTAGTTTCAAACTGAGAAACATCAATGCCAGTGGCTTCAAAGAAATCTTCATCTGGTGAAATTTGACGCAAATTATTTCCAGACTGATTCTGCTTTTCCTTAGCCTGCTGTTGAACTAATGTAACATCAGTCTTGGCCTTGTTTATTGAGTTTAATAGTCCATCCAAGTAGTCCTCTGACTGAGACATTAACATGTCCTCCCTATAATCAAAAGAGGGGCATGCTCTGCATACCCCTCATATTTGGTTAATTATTGGCCTTTGCGAGCGTCCTCATACTTAACAACAAGATCATCAACAACGGAAATAAGCTTTCCGATTTCAGGCTTTGTAAGCTGAGCATCAGCTCCTAGACTTTCACCTTTACGTCTAATCTCATCATTAATAAGTGAAGAGAAAATAATTAAAGGAATGTTCTTCATAGTATCATTTTCTTTGACAAGCTTGCAAAGTCTATGACCATCCATAAGAGGCATCTCGATATCAGTGATGATAAGGTGCACATCATTAAGAACTGTTCCGTTCTTATACATTTCAACAAGCTTATCCCAACCCTCTTGACCGTTCATATTGACAATAAGGTTTGTATATCCGGCTTTCTTCAAGCACTCAACAATAAGCTTTGAAAGAAGTGGTGAGTCCTCACAAAGAAGAATAGGTGATTTACTTCTATCGCGAGACTCATAATCATCCATCTCCGAAACCTTAAGACCAGTCTCAGGGTTGATATCTGTAACGATTTTCTCAAAGTCAAGGATAACAACAAGTCTATCTTCTAGCTTAATAACACCAGTAGATACACCAGATTCGTCAGAACTAATTGTTGCATCCGGTTTAATAATGTCTTCCCATGATACACGATGAATTCCAAGAACCTCGTCAACATGGAACGCTGTGTTCAAGCTGTTGAAGTTTGTGATGATAAAAAGACCATCATTTGGAGCTTCATCAGTAATATTTAAACATTTGCGAAGAGAGATGACGGAAATCATAATATCTCTTGGCATGAAAATTCCTTCAATACAAGGATGGGCATTTGGTAATGGCGTAACCGCCTGATACAACAAAATCTCCCTAATTTTGGCAACATTGATTCCGTAGAAATTCTTGCCAACCTTGAATTCAAGTACCTCAAGTTCGTTAGTGCCTGATTCCAATAAAATATTAGTATCCATGCAAATCTCCTCTCATTTAAATCAATAATGATTTATATGGTAGTTCCTCTTGTAGTGCCATCACTATTAACAAATAGTTTTAGCGATGTTATATCTTCAACAGACGAATTGCTGAAAAGAAAAACCAGGATAAAATCTTTACTGTCTCCGCCCTTAAGTATGCCATTATACATAGCCAAGTCATTTGATAATGGTGTAAATACTGTGGATTCCTCTGCACCCTTATTAAGTGACAAGGTATATTTTTTACCTGTATTGTACTGAGAAAAATCAACTGATGATGATGCGGTATTTGTAGCTTTAATATGTAAAACCAAATACTGCTTACCATTAACCTTTGATAAAACAAAATTATTTGTTTTATATTCTGGTGTCACTTCAAACTCTTCGCAGCTAAATTCAACACCAGGAATGCCAATGGCATCTGTAAATGAGTATCCCGAATCAGCTTCTGGCTCTGAATTTGCTTCACCTTCTTGGGCCTCTGTTTCTTCTGATTCATCAGTAGGTATGATAGGCTCGCCAGTTTCAGGATCTAACTCAAGGTCTGGATTTTCCTCATCGGTTTCTATTACTTCTTCTTCCTCTTCAACTATTTCTTCTAGTTCTCCAGGCTTAACTCTGGCATTTGCTATACCAATAAGCTGATTTTTATTGAATTTAGAAACAGTTTTAGATGCATATAAAGTAATAATAGCCTCTTCCTCAGGGGTCATGGTATAAAGTGGTTCCCCACAACCTGTGAATAGTAGAGAAAAACACAAAATTGAATTCACAAGGAATAAACGTCTAATTTTCATGTTATCTCCTAGAGAAATAAACTAATCATTAATGGTATGTTAGCATTAATATG
>JAEEGF011824572.1_pt1 | contig 46000 bp, 42 predicted proteins | sample 9134171 | NCBI WGS metagenome assembly JAEEGF01 (sample SAMN16246542, study PRJNA631951) | gut metagenome | biome: gut microbiome; feature: rumen; material: AP-attached | host: Bos | place: Iran: Karaj | collected 2018-10
TCTATGCCTGCGGTATTTAAAGCTCTAACTCTTTCGGATAGCAAATAAAATGCTTCACCACAGGCTGAGAGAGCACCGAAATATTCAGTTGGTCGGAAGCCTCGCTGATGTCTTTCATAGTGCCGTCTTTGTATAAGATGTTGATAGCTGGTTTCTTGGGATGATAGGCGTGGTTCGACGAAACGCCCTGCAACAACAGGAAATCCGCCTCCTCCAGTGACCAACCATACAATTTTGCAATCTTGTTCCGAATGTCCTCGATATAGTTTGGATCAAAAGCGCTGTCTTGCATTTCGATTCTGAACAAATGCCTATCTGTCAATCTTTTACAAAGTTCAGAAAGCACGCGGTCAGTGTCGTCGCGCCATGCTTTCACAGCGGTCATCACGTCGTAGTCGTCCAATTGGCAGAACTTGTCCAAGACGAAATCGGGGTCATGGCCATCGGCGAAAGGCTTTGGGCTTTTCAGGAAAAAGGATAGGGCAGGAGTGGCAAACAAATCGCGCTCCTGACTGAGCATCTTGGCACGTTTCAGCACCTTCATCAGGGTGTATTCCGCGCTCAATACAGCCTTATGCATGTACACTTGCCAGTACATGATGCGCCGCGCCACCAAAAAGCTCTCCACGGAATAGATGCCCTTCGCCTCTATAGCGAGTTCGTTTCCAACAACTTCCATCATCTCTAACAGACGCTCGGCGTTCACGCTGCCTTCGGCTACTCCAGTGAAGAAACTGTCGCGCTTCAGATAATCGATTCGGTCGACATCCAACTGGCTGGAAATGAGTTTGGTAAGAAAGCCTTTTTCATATTCTCCTTTGAACATCTGGATGGCCATGTCAAGTCGCCCGTTATGGATTTCGTTGAACTTCTGCATCACCATCAGAGACAATTCCTCGTGCGAAACGCCCTGCACAATGCTGTTTTCCAAGGTGTGCGAAAAAGGTCCGTGTCCGCTGTCGTGGAGCAAAATGGCCAATGAAGCGGCCTCAAGTTCCTCGTCCGTAATCTCATAGCCCTTGCCGCGCAGCAGTTGGATGGCGCGTCGCATAAGGTGCATGGTGCCGAGGCTATGGGCGAAACGGGTATGGTTGGCACCTGGATACACCAAGTTGGTCATGCTAACCTGTTTGATGCGCCTAAGCCGTTGGAAATAAGGGTGTTCTATGATGTCAAAATGCAGTTCGTCCGGGATGCTGACGAAGCCATAGATGGGGTCGTTGAAGATTTTCTTTTTGTTGGATGCGCTTGCCATGTGCCGCTAATTTTGCCGCAAAGGTAATGCTTTTTTCGTTTGTTCAGCTTTCAGAAAGCATGTCATTCCTGCGCGGAATTGTGGGATGGTTGGAATCTATGCTTTCTGAAAGCGTTCCCAAAAAAGTTCATTCTTTTATAACAAAAAACGTATTTTTGCGTTTCATATCCATAAACACTTAACTATGGACAAAACCACAATCCTTTGGGCCGACGACGAGATTGATCTCCTGAAGCCCCATATCATGTTTCTGGAACAGAAAGGCTATGAAGTAGTTACGGCCAACAACGGCTCCGATGCCATCGACCTTGTGCGCCAACGCCATTTCGATATTGTTTTTTTGGATGAGCAGATGCCAGGTATTTCAGGCATCGAAGCCCTCGAAGTCATCAAGCGCGAATACCCCAACCTCCCTGTGGTGATGATCACCAAGAGCGAGGAGGAACGCATTATGGAGGATGCAATCGGATCCAACATCGCGGATTACCTTATCAAGCCCGTCAACCCGAACCAAATCTTGCTTTCGCTGAAACGTAACCTCGAGAACAAGAAACTTCGCGACGAGAAGTCGACGATGAGTTACCAGCAGGAGTTCCGCAAAATCAGCATGGACCTCAACAACAACCTGAACTTCGATGAGTGGGTTGAACTATATAAGAACTTGGTGCGTTGGGAATTGGAATTGCAAAAGTCGACCGACGAGGGCATCAAGGGCATCCTCGCCGACCAAAAACAGGAAGCCAACACGCAGTTCACGCGCTATATCGAACGCAATTATGTGGATTGGATTCAAGGAAAATCCGAAAAACCTGTCATGTCGCATACCGTGGTGCGCGATAAAGTGATTCCACGCCTCGATGGCAGCGACAAACCATTGTTCCTCATTGTCATCGATAACCTGCGCTACGACCAATGGAAAGCCATCCAACCGCTGATTGAGAACTACTTCCGCGTGGAGGCCGACGACATCTACTACAGTATCCTGCCCACCACGACGCAATATGCCCGCAACTCCCTCTTTGCTGGATTGATGCCGCTCGAAATTCGCCGTCGTTATCCGAAATGGTGGGTCGACGAGGAAGACGAAGGCACCAAGAACCAATTCGAGGGTGAACTTCTCGGCGAACAACTGAAGCGTTTCGGCAAGAACATCAAGTACTCCTATAATAAGGTGTTGAACTTGCAGGCGGGCAAGAAACTCTTTGAGCAGATGGCTAACCTGATGCCCAACAAGCTGAATGTCATCGTTTACAACTTTGTTGACATGCTCTCGCACGCTCGCACGGAGATGGAAATCATCCGTGAGCTGGCAGACGACGAAGAAGCCTACCGCTCGCTGATGTACTCATGGTTCGAGCATTCCAGTCTCTTCGACATGATGCGTTTCATCGCTGAGAAGGGCTGCGACATGATCATCACCACTGACCATGGCTCCACCTACGTTGAAAAACCCGTGCGCATCCTTGGCGACCGCGAAGTGAACACCAACCTGCGTTACAAGTACGGCAAGAACCTGAAATACAACCCGAAAGAGGTCTTTGAGGTGAAAGACCCCGAGAAGATTTTCTTGCCCAAGGCCAACCTCAGCACGACCTTCGTCTTTGCAGGTGAGAGCGACTTCTTCGCTTACCCGAACAACTACAACTATTACGTCAGTTACTATCGCAACACCTTCCAGCACGGTGGCATCTCGATGAGCGAAATGTTGATTCCGGTGACGCATCTCACGGCGAAGTAGGGTGTGAGATTCCCCTTCGGGGAATGGAGTTCAATATTAATGTACCACGCGGCGGCTTGTGACGTTTACGATTAGTAAGCGTTACCTGCCGCCGCTGTCCGCTTTTTACTTGACTCCATTCCCGAAGGGAATCTCAATAATTGACAAAATTATTATCTTTGCAGCGCAAATTCCAAAGAAATGAATTCCAAAGAGTTTCATATTAACAGGGTGGAGCAACTCTCTGAAGTGTCTGAATACCTGCTCTCAATGCGTAATGAAGCCGATATTATAGCTTTTTATGGTTCAATGGGCGCAGGAAAGACCACACTAATCAAGAACTTATGCCACAAAATGGGTGTCACTGATGAGGTGAACAGCCCTACTTTCGCCATTGTCAATGAGTATGTGACGGAAGAAGGTGAGTCGGTTTATCATTTTGATTTCTACCGCATTAAGAAGTTGGAAGAAGCCTTTGATATTGGTTTTGAGAACTATTTTGACAGCGGTAACCTCTGTCTCATTGAGTGGCCTGAGATGATTGAACCACTTTTGCCCGAAAAATACATCCGCGTTGAGATTCAGCACGGCGATTTGGATGATGAACGGGTGATTACCTGCGAATTGCTGACTGATAATGTGTGATTTGAAAATGGACCAAGCCTCAGAATGCATAGATTCCCGCCTGCGCACAGGCCAACCTTGGAATGACATGCATCCTGAGGCTTTAGAAAGCATGTCATCCCTGTGGGGGGATGAGCGGGGCATGGGATCTATGCTTTCTAAAGCCTCCCAAGTCTTCATCCTGACCGATGAAAACGTAGCCCCGTTTTGGCTGTCCGAAGTAGCCCATTGGCTGCACTGTGAGTCGGTGGTTGACATCATCATTAAGCCTGGCGAGCAGCACAAAAACCTGCAAACCGTCCAACGGATTTGGAAAACCCTGATGAAACATCACGCTGACCGCAATGCCTTGTTAATCAATCTTGGCGGTGGCACCATTACCGACTTGGGCGGCTTTGCGGCATCAACCTACAAGCGCGGCATCAAGTTTATCAATATTCCGACTACACTTCTGGCGATGGTTGATGCAGCGATAGGAGGGAAGACAGGCATAGATTTCGGCGGCGCCAAAAACCAAATCGGCACCTTTACTGAGGCGGAAGAGGTGCTTATAAACCCAGTGTTTTTGGAAACTTTGCCCGAGCGGGAAATACGTTCAGGTATGGCAGAGATGTTGAAATACGGCTTTATTGCTGATTCTAATCTCCTGGGAATCAATTTGGAGAATTATCATAGCTACATTAGATGTGCTGGTGAAATCAAGCGTGAAATCGTTGAAAAAGACCCTTTGGAGAACGACTTGCGTAAAATACTAAACTTCGGTCATACTATCGGCCATGCGATTGAAAGCCATTGTCTTACAACAGATTTCTCATTGCTTCATGGGGAAGCTGTAGCCTTAGGCATGGCTGCAGCTTTGTGGCTCTCAATAAAATTGTGCGGTTTGGATGAAAAAGTGTTGCAAGACTTTGAAAGCCAATTGCCGATGCTGCTTTCTGAGGCTGAAATCAAGCTTTCTGAAGCCGATATTAAGCCTATTATGACCTATCTTGTACACGACAAGAAAAACAAAGGTGAAAAATTGCAATTCGTTTTGCTTGAGGTCGTTGGAAAACCTGTTTGGGATGTGGAAGTTCCTAAGGATACACTGAGAGTGTCCTTGGAGTACATTATTAATAAGGTGTCAAAAAGATGAATCTATACTGCGACATCACACTCCCTGCCAGCAAAAGCGAGAGCAATCGCGCTTTGATGATTGCGGCATACGGCGGGTTTAAGCCTGAATTTGAGAATCTTTCGGATTCAAAAGATACCTGCATTTTAAAGGAAGTGCTGCAAGGACTGCCTCCTGTAGATTCCAGCGCGTCCACATGCCAACGCTGGAATGACCTAGGTGGAAGCCCTTGCGTTATCAATATCGTTGACTGTGGCACGGCAGCCCGTTTTTTGACCACCTATATGGCTTGTCATGATGGTAACTGGATCTTGACGGGCTCGGAGCGCATGAAACAACGCCCAATGTCGCCTTTAATAGAGGCATTGCGTGCTTTGGGCACGGACATACAATATGTTGAAAAAGAAGGCTTCCTTCCACTGCAAATCCATGGCAAATCTCTTGAAGGCGGCAAAGTGTCCATCGAAATGACCCAGAGCAGCCAGTTTGCCTCGTCTTTGCTGTTGGCCGCTCCGATGTGGCCTCAAGGCCTCGAAATGGAAATGCTCGGTGATCTCAGCTCCTTGCCGTATCTCGAAATGACTTTAGTGATGATGCAGCATTTTTCCGCTCAGGTCGAACGGGTTGGAAGAACTTTCGTAGTGGAGCCAATACCTTATCAGAGCCAGCCTTTTACCATCGAACCTGATTGGAGCGCAGCTTCCTATTGGTATGAAATGGCAGCGTTCAGCGAAGCATGCGAAATTAGATTGCGTAGATTAAGCGCCCCTTCAATGGGCTCAGGAACCACGAGTCTTCAAGGCGATACAGTCATTGCAGAATGGATGCAACAGCTGGGCGTCGGCACCTTTGTTGACGGCCGTGATGTTGTTTTAAAAAAAATCCCAATTGAGAAGCGTCCGTTGAGCTTCGATTTCTCTCAACATCTAGACCTATATCCTACAATTGCCGCCATATGCACTGGATTAAATGTTGAAGCTAATTTTACGGGCCTTGATAACCTCGCTCTAAAAGAATCGGATAGGGTGGAGGCAATGCAAAAGGAACTGGCAAAATTGGGTAGCTGCCCGATTCGCTTTTCAGCCCACAACGACCATCGTATCGTGATGGCATTGGCACCGCTATCTATGCTTGTAGGCCCTGTTTTTATTGACCATCCCGAGGTGGTGAAAAAATCCTATCCAGGCTTTTGGAAAGATGCCTCTTTTTTGGTTGTTAAACGGTAAATTGTCCAGTTTTTTAGAATTATTGGGCTTGGTATAGAGAAATTCCGTACTTTTGCACGATTTTTTTTGTAAAGAAAGTTATGAAAGTTGAGCTGTTTGTGCCTTGTATCATCGACCAGTTCTATCCCATGGTGGCCTCTAATACCATGAAGGTCTTGGGACGTGCGGGTGTAGATGTGGATTACAATCCTGAGCAGACCTGTTGTGGGCGCTTCGCCTATCACGCTGGTTTTCTGGAGGAAGCCAAAGAACTGGGCGACAAGTTTCTCAACGACTTTTCCTACAACGGACCAGTGGTGGCTCCTTCTGCTGCCTGCGTGCATTACATCAGGAAACGCTACCCGCAATTGTTTTTCAATACGGCCAATCATCTGAACTATAAACGAATGGTGGCCAATATTTATGAGTTGACTGATTTTCTGGTCAACAAATTGCATTTTGATGATTTTGGTGCCGAGTTTCCCCATAAGGTGACTTTCCATGACAGTTGTAGTGCCTTGCGGGGTATGGGGCTTGGCAAGGAAGCGCGTCAGTTGCTCTCCAAGGTGAAGGGATTGGAATTGGTGGAGATGAAGCAGACCGATATGTGCTGCGGCGCCGATTTTTCTTTAGAAGTCAATCATGAGACGCTGGCCATGGGAATGGCGAGCCATAAGGTGAAAAACGCGATGAATACAGGTGCGGAATACATCGTTTCGACGGATATGACCTGCCTGATGCATCAAAAAACATATATTGAGAAGGAAGGACTGCCCATTAAGGTGATACATATCGCCGATGTGCTAGCCTCGGGGTGGATTTAATAATAGGGCGATTCTTCGACGGGCTTAGATCCAGCGAAAGTTAAGGTCGTAAGCTTGTTGAAACGCCGTCAAAAACGAATTTGAATGAACAACGACTATTACATACACGAAAGCAGTTACGTTGACGACAACGTGAGTATTGGTAAAGGCACAAAAATATGGCATTTCTGCCATATCCAGTCGGGGGCCCAAATTGGTGAAGGTTGCTCATTTGGACAAAACGTAAATGTGGGCAACAACGTGAAGATTGGCAACCATGTGCGTGTCCAAAACAATGTCTCCATCTACGAAGGCGTAGAGATTGAGGACAATGTGTTTTGTGGACCAAGCTGCGTATTCACCAATGTGACCACACCGCGGGCGCATTTCCCGGTTCATGGTGTGTATGCTAAGACCAAGATTTGTGAAGGTGCTTCATTGGGTGCCAACAGTACCGTGGTCTGTGGCCATACGGTGGGCAAAAGTGCTCTCATTGCTGCTGGTGCCGTGGTGACCAAGGACGTGAAGCCTTACGCTTTGATGGCTGGTGTGCCTGCCCGGCAAATCGGCTGGGTCTGCGAATGTGGTAAACGCCTTGATGCCACATTGAAATGTGATTGCGGCCGGTGTTATGAAGAAAAAAACGGCAATTTAATAAAACTATTATAAAATAGGAAGGGTATGTGGATTAGCTCCAACAACTCTAAACTCTAAACACTAAACACCAAACTGACGATGCAATTCAGAGATTTAAAAACACAATATAACGTCCTGAAGGACGAAATGGACAAAGCCATTCTTGATGTGGTCGCTTCCAGTGCCTATGTCATGGGGCCGAAAATCAAAGAGATGGAAACCGCTTTTGCAGAGTATGTCGGCGTGAAGCATTGTGTGGCCTGTAATAGTGGCACAGATGCCTTGCTGCTCGCATTGAAGGCTTGGGATGTCAAACCAAACGATGCTGTGTTTGTACCAAGCTTCACCTTCTTCGCTTCAGCCGAAGTGATCGCCATGCAGGGCGCGACACCGGTTTTCGTCGATGTCGACAAGGACACCTTCAATATGGATGTGCTTGACCTCGAACGTAAAATCGAGCAAACCTTGAAGGCTGATAAACTCACGCCACGTGTTATCATTGCCGTTGACCTGTTTGGTCTGCCCGCCGATTTCAAAGCCATTCGCAAGGTGGCTGATAAATACGGACTTTACGTCCTCGAAGATGGCGCTCAGGGTTTTGGAGGCCGCATCGGCGACCGCAAAGCTTGCACTTTTGGCGACATCTCTACGACCTCTTTCTTCCCTGCCAAGCCTGTAGGCTGCTATGGCGATGGAGGTGCGGTGTTTACGGACAATGACGAGTGGGCTGAGTTGATGGAGTCTTACCATATCCATGGTAAAGGTAGTGACCGTTATGACAATATCCGTATTGGCATGAACTCTCGTTTGGACAGCATCCAGGCAGCCATTCTGCTGGTGAAGCTGAAGGCTTTCAAGGAATATGAGTTGGTCGATGTCAATAAGGTGGCGAAACGCTATACTGAGAAGCTGAAGGATATTGTTAAGACGCCTATAGTACCCGAAGGTTTCTATTCCAGTTGGGCACAGTATACGCTTCAAGTTGAGAATAAGGAAGTTAGAGCGGGATTGCAGGCTGCTTTGAAAGCTCTTGACATTCCGACAGCTATATATTATCCCATTCCGATGCACCGTCAGACCGCATTTAACAATTTGAATCTGGACGACAACCGTTGTCCCGTTTCCGACCAGTTGGCCGACACGGTTATCTCTTTGCCGATACATCCCTACCTTTCAGAAATGGATCAGGATATGATTTGTGATGCCGTTCGTGAGTTCTTGAAGAAGTAAATTGTTGAAAAACATGGGTATTAGGTCATTTATTAGCAATATGATTGCTCGCGACAATTACGACGAGGTAATGGAATACCTTGCCGTGACGGAGACCCAACATGCCCCCATGTTTGAGTTTGACAATGCTCCTGAACAGTTACGTGAGTTGATTTCAATGGCCGAAACGCCCCGGAGTGCCGAGCGCTCACAATGGTTGAACGATTATGCCGATAAGGCTTGGGCGCTTCTTGATGGTGAAGTAGAAGTTCTTTTAGCCAAGGACCATCTTAATGTTGTCCGATACCTAAATCGGTTCTTGCGTAGTGCAAATGCAAAGTTGAAGCAAGATGGTTATTTTGTGTGCGCATTCGATACGGCACAAAAGCGTCGCGCCCAAATATTTAGTCGATACCCTAGATTTTTTGCATACATCATTTATTTCTTTGACTTTTTGTGGCATAGGGTATGCTCGAAAATCAAATTGACACGTCGATTTTATTATTTTTGCACTAGGAAGGTAAGAAAAGTGTTTCCAAGGCCTGAGGTGTTGGGAAGATTGTATTATTGTGGCTTCGATGTGGTAAGCGAACAGTATATTCACGATAGGTATGTCGTCATTGCCCAAAAGAAACGTGAACCTAGCAAGGAACAACCTACTTACGGAACATTGATTCGGCTGAGGAGATATGGTAAAGATGGGAAACTCTTTAATGTGTTCAAGTTCCGCACCATGTATGCCTATTCGGAGTACTTGCAAACCTATATCTACGAGAACAACGACTTGGATATTGGGGGCAAGTTTTTTGACGATTATCGAATAACCGAGTGGGGACGTTTCCTGCGCAAAACCTGGCTCGATGAGCTTCCCATGGTCATCAATATGATGAAGGGACAAATGAAGTTGGTGGGAGTGCGCCCCTTGAGTCAACAGTATTTCAATTTGTATAGTAAAGAATTACAAGACCTTAGAATAAAAACCAAGCCTGGCCTTTTGCCGCCATATTACGTTGACATGCCTGAAACGCTTGATGAGATTCAAGAGAGTGAGAGACGTTATTTGGAAGCTTATTTGGAACATCCGTTCCGCACCGACTGGAAGTATTTTTGGAAGATTCTCGGTAATATTGTATTTAAAGGCAAACGCTCCAAATAAAATAATATCAAATCAGCTTTTTTAATTGCTTTTTATAAAAAAATATTCGTATTTTTGCAGCTTATAATTTTAGGCATTTTTGTGTCGAGATTACATGCGAATCATTTTGTCACATGTTCATGACAAATGGTTTAATTATAGATAGTTATGCTTTCTTGATGTGAGTCAAGACGCGAAGCTTTACCCTTTTTTGAAATGAAAGAAGTGTCAGGAAACGAAAATTGGACCACTGTTATTAAGCCTCGTAATGGTCTTTTTGAGGTGAATTTAAAAGAGATTTGGGACTATCGTGACTTATTAGTCATGTTTGTAAAGCGTGACATCACGGTGGCTTATAAGCAAACCATTTTGGGTCCATTATGGTGGGTGATACAACCCGCTTTGACGGTTATAATGTATATGGTAGTGTTTGGCGGCATCGCTGGCATTCCTACCGATGGCGTACCTCAACCTTTGTTCTATCTCGGTGGTGTTTGTATGTGGCAGTATTTTGCGGATTGCTTGAACCGTACAGCTAACACTTTTGTTACGAACGCTGGTATTTTTGGTAAGGTGTATTTTCCTAGACTGATTATGCCTATCGCCAATGTCACGAGCAACTTGGTGCGTTTTGGCATCCAGTTTGGGCTGTTTGTGATAGTGTATATTTACTATGCTTGTATCGGCATGGCGCCAAGCCCCAACTGGTACTTCCTGCTCTTCCCCTTGTTGGTGCTCATGATGGCTGGATTGGCTTTGGGTTTCGGTATCATCATCTCATCGATGACAACCAAGTATCGCGACTTGCAGATCCTCTTCTCTTTTGTGGTTCAGCTGTGGATGTACGGCACGCCTATCGTTTATCCCTTGAGCCAAGTGGCAGGTAAGAAGGTGTTGGGGTTGGATCTAACCACCATAATGTGTATCAATCCTGTGACGCCTGTCATCGAGACCTTCAAACATGGTGCTTTAAGTGCGGGTGAATTCATCGGATGGGGCTGGCTCGCTTACAGTTTTGTCTTCATGCTGGTCGTTTTGGCTCTTGGCATCCTGATTTTCAACAAGGTGCAGAAGAGCTTTATGGATACGGTGTAAGACTGTCGTTTGTTTGGATGGTTTCCCATGTTGATTTCGTTCATTATTCCTGCTTATAATGCTTCTGCAACAATTAGACGTTGCTTGGATAGCATTTATGCATTACCTATTGAAGAATCACTTTTTGAAGTCGTTACAATTGACGATTGCTCAACAGATAATACTGTGGCGTTGGTGAAAGAGTATGCTGGCCGTCATTCAAATCTTGTTTTACTTTGTCAACCAGAAAATCGCCGACAAGGAGCTGCTCGAAATAGGGGAATAGCCGTAGCAAAAGGAGAATACATTGCTTTTGTTGATAGTGATGATGAAACTGCAAAAGGTGTGATTAACGCCATTCGTTTGGCTGAAAACAATGATCTGGATATGGTGGCTATGCGATATTCCAAAGTAAGAAATGATGGGAGCGTGGAGATAGAGGTGGACCTGCCATACGATGTTAACAGGTTGTTTACAGGTATGGAGATGCAAACGGAATTCCCGTTTTGGGGAACAGCACCATGGCCATATGTTTATAGAAAGTCGTTTTTAGAAAAAGTGGGTTATCCTTATGCCGAAGAGGTGCTCTTTGAGGATTGCGACTTTGTCAATATACATTTGTTTTATGCGAAACGAATGTCGTATTGCGATGAATGCGGATATGTTGTTCATTACAATTCGGAATCAACCACGCATTCATTGTCTTATAAGCATCTATGTGATTATGCTTTGCTTGGTACTAGAATGTTAAACTTCTATGAAAGCCTTGAAGACAAAACGACGAAATATGCCGAAGGAATACTTGAAGGCGGGAGTTATAACATCATGAAAGCTTTTCGTAAGTTACCTCGATTGATGTCGCATTCGGAGGTGCGCGCTTTTTATGATCGGTTTGATGGTTATTATAATAGAAAAACATTGCTCAAATATCGGAAGCCTGAATACTGTTGGACTCGATGGACTCGATTTGGTTTGAAACATAGAAACCTTGTCGTATTTCTGTTGGGATTTGCTGCCCCGGTATTAAAAATACATCAGAAATAAAGTTTGTTTTATGGCAATAGCAATAGAATTCAATAATATCAGCAAGCAGTACCGCTTGGGATTGGTGTCGACCAAGACACTCAGCCACGACTTGAATCGTTGGTGGCAGACGGCCGTCTTACACAAGGAAGACCCCTATTTGAAAATCGGTTCGGTAAACGACCGCTCTACAGCTGCCGATAGTGAATATGTTTGGGCTTTGAAGGATATTGATTTCAAGGTGGAACAAGGCGACGTGGTAGGCATAATAGGCAAGAACGGAGCAGGAAAAAGTACCTTGTTGAAGCTTTTGTCTCGAGTGACAGGTCCAACAACGGGTACGATCAAGGCAAGAGGCCGAATCGGTTCCTTGCTTGAGGTGGGTACTGGTTTCCACCAAGAGATGACGGGTCGTGAAAACATTTACATGAACGGAGCCATCTTGGGCATGACAAAACAAGAGATCACTCGCAAACTGGATGAAATCGTGAATTTCTCTGGTTGCGAACGCTATATTGATACGCCTGTAAAACGTTATTCTAGTGGTATGATGGTCCGTCTCGGTTTTGCTGTGGCTGCTCACCTTGATCCTGAGATTTTGGTAGTGGATGAGGTGCTTGCCGTGGGCGACGCCGAGTTTCAGAAGAAGGCCATTGGGAAGATGCAAGAGGTGTCTGAAGGTGAAGGTAGGACCGTGCTTTTTGTGAGCCATAATATGGCATCCATCAAGAACTTATGCAAGCATGGCGTTTTGTTGGAAAAAGGCATGGTGAAAACGAGAGGATTAATTGATGATGTCGTGGCGGAGTATATGGCAGCCAACCTGGCGGAAGTAGGCGATGTCTCAGAGGTTACCGAATTTAAACGGGTCAATGTTCAAACCAAGGAGATTGAGATTGTATCTTTGAAAAGGCAATTCCCTTATAAATTGGACAGTTTAAAGGATGTCGTTTTCACTGCTCGTGTAAGACGGAATAGTAATGTGTCGAAATTCCAATTCACGACCTTGATTGATAATGTGGCCAATGGTGGAACACGAGTAGGTATGGCTTATTCAGGTGAGATTGCATGGCCCGAAGGAAAGACTGAAGCCGAGTTTGAAGTGAGGATACCTCAACACCATTTGACCAAAGGGAAATACATATTGGATGTTTGGACCGGAATTGGAGATCCTACCTCTTCTTGCAAGTATTATGATGCTGTTTACGACACCTTGACATTTGAAGTTGAATCCATTGGGAATAAACTTGTTAATGAGTGGTATAGTTACTGGGGTGAAACGGTTTATCCGATGCAAGTGACAACAATTTGATGAACTGAAGTTGATCTTATGCCTGGCTTTATTCTCAATATTGGGAAAAACAAGTTGACCTTTCCTGAGGAAGTCCGGAAAAAGTTGGTCATCAACCGTTTGGAGGGAGAAGGCTTCCAGTTGGAACGCCGTGTGGTCAACAAGTTCATGAATGACAGGCTCTTTGAAGAGACTGAACACTATGTGGTTGCTGTAGAGGGCATTGTTCTCAACAACCATGAATTAATGGCCAAATACCAGTCGGAATCTTGGCTGACTTGTGTCACTAGGATGTATGAGAGGGAAGGAGAGCCTTTTTTCAATGCTTTCCGAGGTTCGTTCAGTGGCGCGCTATATGACAAAAAAGAAGACAAATGGATTGTTTACACCTGCCATACAGGGGAAAAACAGATATTCTATAAGCAAGTTCCAGATGGATTCTTGATGGCTTCCGAAATGCGCTTCATGGTTGAAACAATGAAAGAAAACCATCTCAGCCCCGAGATTGATGAGGTAGGGTGCTATTTTTCGTTGACTCATGGTTTCTGCATTGAGGACAAGACTTTAGTTAAGGATATTCATAAGCTTATTGCTGGCCATTATTTGAGAATTCAAAATGGTAGACTTGAAGTGGTTCGGTATCACTGTTTCACCAACAAACCCGTTAAAATGACTGTTGAAGAAGCGGTGGAGGGAATTGATCGCTTGTTCCGTCAGGCAGTGAAGCGGGCATTTGAGAAAGACAGGGAATATGGCTATCGCCATTTGGCTTGTCTAAGTGGTGGCCTTGACTCCCGCATGACAGTGTGGGTGGCCCACGAAATGGGTTATACTGACCAGACCAATATAGATTATTGCCAATCCTATTATTTGGATTTCAAGATTTCTCAGCAGATCGCCATTGATTTGCATCATGACTATTTTTTTAGCCCATTAGATCATGGCGATTTTATTCATAGATACAAGTTTCTTCCGGAATTGACTTATGGTAGCGGCTTTATGCTTGGTCATGGATATAGCATGGAGCAATTGATTAATTATGAGCCTTTTGGCATTTTTCATACGGGCCAGATTGGTGATGCTGTGATAGGGACTTTTTTCAAGAAGAATGAGTATAATACAGAGATAAAGTTGGGTCAAGGGGCCTATTCCCATGTATTATTGGAAAGATTGAAGGATTATCAATTCGTTGAAGATTATGAAAACGAAGAGATTTTTTGCCTTTATACTAGAGCTTTTACTGGTGCAAACCAAGGATTACTTACTTTTCAGGAGAACACGGAGCATTATTCCCCTTTTACTGATACAGATTTTCTTGAGTTTTGTTATAGCATCCCTTTGGATTTGAGGTATGGCCATAAAGTATATTTTGACTGGGTTCTTGACAAGTATCCCAAGGCAGGCGATTATGTGTGGGAAAAAACCGGCCAAAAACCGCATCGTTTTGAGAATCGTGTTCCGAAAACTATGAGGGTGTTGGGTTATGAGGTGCCTCATTATTCCGAGCCGGGATTCAAGAAGTATGTGAAAGGTTTCGTGCTACGCCGTATGGGATTACGCAAGAAAGATGAAAAGCAAAAAACAATTGTGCAGAAGTCACCTTATAGCATGAATCCTATAGATTATTGGTATGATACCAATCCCGCCATCAAAGAGTTTATGGAGTCTTTCTGGGCGGAAAACAATGATCAAATACCATATCAGCAACTGCATGATGATATGGAGCATTTGTTTAGGGATTGTGTGGTTTATGATAAGTTGCAATGCTTGTCGGTGCTGTCAGCTATTAAATTGATTAGAGGATGATACTCCACTTCTTGTCGGATGAAAAGTTTTCTGATTATGTGATTGATCAGTTTTCTGAACCGGAAATGTGCTCGGAGTTTGTCTTGATGTCTGATTCAGAATCCAGAAAGTTTTTTCAAAATGATGGCAGTGTCAAGCAGGTGAAGCCAAATGATGTCGAAGAAATGGCCTGTTTGGTGGGCTCGTTAAGTCATTATTCTGCCATTGTTTTGCACGGATTGTTCTTTCCGTGGTGTGAGACTGTATTGAGAAACGTTCCGAATAATGTAAAAGTTGCCTGGGTGTTTTGGGGTGGAGAGATATATGGTCGGAAGGATTTGAAAAATTCCTTCTTATCTAAACGATCAAAACTGCTTTTTGGAATACATCAATTAAAGAAGAGAATAGAAGGTAAGGAAGGAAAAGAGAGTTATGAACTTCCGTTGGAATTGTTTAATAGAATTGACTATTGTTTGACTGATATTCATGAGGATTTCAAGTTTGTTATAAACTATACCCAATCAAAAATGAAGGAAGTGTGGTATAATTATTATTCTATTAACGAGACCATTGGGGAATTGAGAAATCAATGTGTGGAAGGAAATAATATCTTGGTAGGAAATTCTAGTAGTTTGACCTGCAATCATCTTGATGGTTTTAGGGCTGCTAAGAAACTTCATAGGGAGAATTCAGAAATCATTGTTCCATTAGGTTATGGTGAACCTTGGTTGAGAAACTATTTGGTGAAAAAGGGAATTCGTATGTTCGGTCGCTGGTTTCACCCGCTTGTTGATTTTATGCCTCGTGACGAATACAACAAGTTGATTAAAAGTTGTTCTGTGGTTATTATGCCACATTATCGACCTCAGGCATTTGGAAACATTATCACGGCTCTTTGGCTTGGGTCAAGGGTGTATGTAAGTGAAGATAGTCCGTTATATACTTTTTTCAAGCGTATAGGTATTACTTTGTTTTCTATAGAAACCGATATTAATCGGACAATTTCCCCCAAGGTCTTATCATTGTCGGTCGAGGAGAGAGAAAAGAATAGAAGTATTCTCGCTTCGTTATATGAGAAAAGTGTGATGAATCGAAATAACCAAAAAATGGTGACACTGCTTGAAAAGAATAGTTAAAAAAACATGAAACGAACACTCGCCATCATAGGAGCTTCCTATCTCCAATTGCCTCTAGTCAAGAAAGCAAAGACATTGGGATTGCATACCATTTGCTTTGCGTGGGCAGAAGGAGCAGTGTGTAAAGATGTGGCAGATGAATTCTATCCTATTTCTATCGTAGAGAAGGAACAAATTTTGTCGATATGTCGATCAAAGCAAATTGACGGCATTTGTACCATCGCATCTGATGTGGCCGCGCCAACTGTTGCCTATATTGCCGAGAAGTTGGGTTTGGTCGGCAACTCGTATGAGGTGGCAATTCGTGCCAACAATAAGTTTTTGATGCGACAAGCATTTTTAGCCTCTGGCATACCATGCCCCGCATATCAAAAGATTAATGGCTTTGCACAATTGAATTTGGACAGTTTGCAATTTCCTGTTATTGTTAAACCGACAGACCGCTCTGGTAGTTTGGGCGTCACGAAAGTGGAGAGGATTGAAGAATTGCTTGCCGCTGTTGAAACGGCTTTGAATTGTTCTTTCAAACATGAAGCGATTGTGGAGGAGTTTATTGAGGGGAAGGAAATTAGTGTGGAGTTCATCTCGTATCATGGTAGACATTATCCTTTGCAGATTACTGATAAAGTTACAACTGAAGCCCCGCATTTTGTTGAGTTGGAGCATCATCAGCCGGCTGATTTTACTGAGGAACAGTATGAAGAGATATACGACTTGACAAAAAGGGCTTTAGATGCCCTTGGCGTGACTAACGGAGCTTCACATTCTGAATACAAGATTACAAAAGAAGGTGAAGTTTATGTGATGGAAATTGGAGCTCGCATGGGTGGCGATTTCATTGGGAGTGATTTGGTTTGGCTTTCAACGGGATACGATTATTTGAAGGGTGTTATTGATGTGGCGCTTGGTCAGTTTGAGGAGCCTGTTTTTGGTGAACCGCATCATGCTGGTGTTTATTTCCTCTGCAAAGAAACCAAAAACTTGAAGGCAATCATTAAAGAAGCAAGAATCCCACAAATAGTTCGCTCTGAGATAACTGATGAGGCTTTGCGATCCGTGAAATGCAGTGCAGATAGAAGTGGGTATATGATATATCAATCGAAAAACAGGTTATCATTATGATAGGTTTTAATATCCCTCATTTGACTGGTAAGGAGTTGCCATATATAGAAACCGCAGTCAGACAAAATGTGCAATTGTCAGGCAATGGAGCTTTTACAAAAAAATGTCAGCGATATTTTGAAGAACGGTATGGTTTCAAGAAATGTTTGCTTACAACGAGCTGCACTGATGCGTTGGAGATGTGCGCCATGCTATGCAATATACAGCCAGGTGATGAGGTCATCGTACCGAGCTATACTTTTGTCTCTTCTGCTTTGGCCTTTGTTCGACAAGGGGCCAAAATAGTATTTGCCGACAGCATGGCAAGCAATCCCAATCTTGATGCCGATGAGATAGAGGAGTTGGTTACACCGAGAACGAAAGTGATTGTCCCTGTGCATTATGCGGGCGTTGCTTGTAATATGGATCGCATCATGGAGATTGCTGAAAGACACCATCTCTTTGTGGTGGAAGATGCTGCACAAGCCATTGATTCGTTCTATAAATGTAGACCACTTGGTGGAATTGGTCATTTGGCGGCTTTCTCATTCCATGAAACTAAGAACATTATCTCTGGTGAAGGTGGAATGTTGGTCGTTAATGACGAAAAGTTCATCCGTCGTGCTGAGATTTTGTGGGAGAAGGGAACGAACAGGGCAGAGTTTTTCCGTGGCGAAGTGAATAAGTACGGTTGGGTGGATGTCGGTAGTTCTTTCCTCCCAAGCGAAATGACAGCTGCCTTTTTATGGGCGCAGTTGGAGGCCTTGGAAGGGATACAAGCCAAACGTAAACGTCTGTGGAATAAGTATTATGAATTGCTAAAACCCTTGGCTGACAGAGTTTGCTTCAAATTGCCCGATATTCCTGAGTATGCCACCAACAATGCCCACATGTTTTATCTTGTCTGCAAGTCGCTTGAGGAACGAAGTACCTTAATTAAGCATTTGAGAGAGAACGATGTGCAGGCGGTATTCCATTATCTGAGTCTACACAGTAGTCCCTATTATCAAGACAAGCACGATGGCAGACCTTTGCCGAGTTGTGACCGTTATGCGGATTGCTTGGTGAGGTTGCCGATGTATTATGATTTGGTAGAAGAGCAGGTTGAGCAGATTTGTAAACAGATAATGGAATTCTATAAGGTTTATTGTTAATTGAGTCCGCATGTCTGTCTTTAAAGCTATATTTCAGAAGGTTTTTGTTGCAAAGGGAATCAAGAAGATTACTCGCCAAGTGGCATTCCCGTTTTTGTATAAAAACATTAAATCAGACCTTACCTTTATTAAGGAGAGAGAGCTCTTCAATGGCGATTTATCTGCTGTCAATCGTGTGTGTTATATCCGTTCTGATTTTTGGCTGAAAAATAGTCTCCCCAATGGGGCCGTTGCACATACAGAAGGGGTCGTTAATGCATTGGTAAAACAAGGATATGAGGTAAATATTGTTTCATCGTATCCACTTCCATATTTGAAAAACTATCATTCATTACGTGTATGTTCACCAGGTGGATGGACGACAGGAATTTCAGAATTGGAAGAAATGGAGTTCAACAGGCAGTTGCTCGATTCACTGGAGAAAAGTGATAAAAAGCCAGATCTTGTATATCAAAGATATGGGAGGAATAATTATGCAGGCCTATTGTATGCCCGTCAAATAGGTGTCCCTTTTATCTTGGAATACAATGGATCGGAAATTTGGATGAGCAAGAATTGGTCGCATCCATTGAGATTTGAATCGGTGACAGATGAAATAGAACGGTGTGTTTTGGCTCATGCTGATCTCGTAGTGGGGAATGCAGAAGCTTTTAGGTCAGAGTTGATATCTAAAGGGGTTGAAAAGAAACGTGTCTTGATTGTTCCAAATGGAGTTGATCCTGAGCGTTTTACTCCTTCCGTTTCTGGTAAGACTGTTCGGCAGTCTTTGGGTGCTAAAGAAGAAGACATTATAGTATCTTTTGTTGGCTCTTTTGGGCCATGGCATGGTGCAGAAACTCTTGCCATGACGATACCGGTGGTAACTGCAAAGAATAAGAGAATTAGATATTTATTCATCGGGAGAGGGGTGCGTCTTGAAAGTGTAAGAAAGATTGTCTTTATGAGCGGTACATCAGATAGAGTAATCTTTACAGGTTTTGTTGATAGAGAGAGCGTGCCAGAGTATTTGGCCGCTAGTGACATTTTGGTTTCCCCACAGGTTCCGAATCCTGATGGGACACCGTTTTTTGGCTCTCCTACAAAGCTGTTTGAATATATGTCAATGGGGAAGGCTATCGTCGCCAGCGATCTTGACCAAATAGGAAAGCTGTTGACGCATGAAGAAGATGCTATTCTAGTTCCACCAGGTGATGCAAAAAAGCTAGCAGAAGCCATTCTTTCGCTAGCAGAAGATTCCGACCTTCGGAAGCGTCTTGGAAATCAGGCAAGAACGGTCGCGATGAATAAATACTCATGGGATAGTCATGTCCGTTCGATTCTTGATTATGTAATATGAAAGCAAGAATAGGATTCGGTCTATCTTGTTTTGGCAATCTGGACAATCTGTTATAACGATGAAGCTTTCCATCATCACCATTAACCGAAACAATGCAGCGGGCCTTGAAAAGACCATGTGCAGTGTCGTTTCTCAAACCTTTAAGGAGTTTGAGTACGTTGTTATTGATGGTGCTTCAACAGATGGAAGTGTTGAAGTGATAAAGAAATATGAGTCGCAGTTTGCCAACCTAAAATGGGTCTCGGAGCGTGATAAGGGCATTTATAATGCTATGAATAAGGGCATTCGTATGGCCTCGGGCGACTATATTCAAATTCTCAACTCGGCGGATTGCCTGGCGTCAAATGAGGTGACAGAGCAAATGATGGCCGAATTGGAAAGGCAAGGCAATCCTTCCATCCTCTACGGTAACATGGTGAAATGTTTCCCAGATGGCCGAAAGATGGTAGACAAATGTTTTGCAGGACAGGAAATTACCATGCTGGGAATGTTCACCGGCACTTTGAATCACGACCCAGCTTATAGTCGTCGCGACCTGTTTGAAAAGTATGGGTATTACGATGAGAGCCTGAAAATCGTATCCGACTGGAAATGGTACTTGGAAGCCATTATTTTAGGTGGAGAACAACCTCAATATATTGACATGGATGTGACCCTGTTTGATATGACTGGCATCAGTGAGACCAACAAAGAGTTGGATAAGGAGGAGCGAAAACAAGTATTGGGACAATTATTCCCTAAGGCAATCTTGACAGATTATGAAAAGTATGCCTTCCCAATTGACCAAGTGAAACGTCTGCAACGGCATTCTTGGGCCTACAAGATGGTTTGGTTTTTGGAACGCTGTTTGTTCAAATTAGAGAAAGCGAAAAGGAAGAGAACAAAGATCTCAAAGTACGAATGAAGTTCTCGGTTATCATACCGCTGTATAACAAGGCCCCATATGTGGCTAAGACTATCAATAGCGTGTTAGCACAGTCTTTCACCGATTACGAATTGGTGGTTGTGGATGACGGCAGCAAGGATGATTCTTTTGAAATTGCCCAAAAAGCGATTGAAGGTCATGTGCAATGTCAATTGTATCGGCAGCAAAACGCAGGAGTGAGTTTGGCTCGCAATAATGGAGTAGCGCTTTCGCATGGTGAGTATCTTTGTTTCTTGGATGCCGACGACTGGTGGGAACCGACTTTTTTGGAAGAAATGAACAAATTAGTTGCCGAATTTCCAGATGCAGGAATATACGGAACAAGTTACACCTATGTGAATGAGACCAAACATAAGACGGGCGTGGCATCTATTGGTGTGGAAACCAACTTTGAGAGAGGTTATATCAATTATTGTCAAGTGTATGCCAAAACGTTGGCGATGCCGTTGACTTCCATTTCGGTTGCAATTCCAAGGTCTGTTTTTGAAAATACTAATGGATTTCCTAAAGGCATTAAGCTTGGCGAGGATTTTATGTTGTGGATTCGCATCGCCTTGAAATACAAGGTTGTGTTTTTAAACAAGCCGCTGGCGTATTATAATCAGGATGTGGATGTTGCAAATAGGGGAGTGGGGAGGCTGTACAGGCCGCAAGAACACATGTTGTGGAATGTGGGTTTTCTAGCGGAAGAAGAAAAAAACAATTCGGATTACAAGCAGTTGATAGACAATCTTCGGACCTATAGTTTGTATCCCTATTATCTGTCTGATGACTATCATGAGGCTGCGAAGCAGGAGTTGAAGAAGGTGGATTGGAATAGGCAGCCGAAGAAGGTTAGAAAAAAATATGAAAAGCCATTGGCGATTTTGAGATTTGAGAACGTAATAAGGCGTTTCGGGTCTGGAATAAAACAAAAAATATTTGCCTTGTTGAGGAATTGATTTTGTTTGAGAAATGAAAAAAGTATTATTAGTTTTTGGCACTCGTCCCGAAGCTATCAAAATGGCTCCGTTGGTCCATGAATTCAAAAAGCATCCTGATCAATTTGAAACATTGGTTTGTGTGACAGGGCAACATCGCGAGATGTTGGATCAGGTGTTGGAACTGTTCCAAATTGTTCCCGATGTGGATTTGAACATCATGAAAAGCGGACAGGATTTGTATGATGTTACCAGTCGTGTGTTGCTGGGGATGCGTGACGTGCTTAAAGAGTTGGCACCTGATGTGGTGTTGGTACATGGCGATACTACGACTTCCATGGCGGCTGCATTGGCGGCTTTCTACCAACAGATTCCTGTAGGACATGTGGAAGCGGGGCTTCGTACAGGGAATATCTATAGTCCATGGCCGGAAGAGATGAACCGTTTGATGACGGGACGAATCGCTACATATCATTTTTCCCCCACAACACTTTCAAAGCAAAATTTGCTAAAAGAAAATGTGAATGCCGAGCATATTATCATCACAGGTAATACGGTAATCGATGCGTTGCATTGGGTGGTCAATAAAATACATTTGGAACAAGGACTACGAGACAGGTTGCATCAAAGCATCTTGAATTATGGTTACGACACGGATAGGTTGGACAAAGGTAAGCGATTGGTCCTGATTACAGGCCATCGGAGAGAGAATTTTGGTGATGGTTTCCTGAATATCTGTCATGCGATTGCTTCCTTGGCAGAAAAATATCCAGATGTTGATTTCGTGTATCCTATGCATCTAAATCCTAATGTCCGCAAACCAGTAATGGAGATTCTGGGCAGTGACAATCCCAATGTTTTCTTGATAGAACCGCTTCAGTATCTCCAGTTCGTGTTTCTGATGGAGAAGTCCTATTTGGTGCTCACAGATAGCGGTGGAGTTCAAGAGGAAGCTCCAGGATTGGGTAAACCTGTTTTGGTAATGCGTGATACGACAGAAAGGCCCGAAGCAGTTGGTGCAGGGACGGTGATGCTGGTTGGGGCAGACAGGGTGAGAATAGAAGATGGAGTTTCTTCTCTGTTGGAAAATGTTACTTTGTATGAAAAAATGAGTAAGGCAGTCAATCCTTATGGGGATGGATTGGCGTGCCAAAGAATAGTAGATTTTTTGTTGTAATTATGATACCAAAAATTATACATTACTGTTGGTTCGGTAAAGGTGAAATGCCTGAGCTGGCACAACAATGCATTGAATCGTGGCATAAGTATTTACCTGATTACGAATATAAACTATGGAACGAAGAGAGCTTTGATGTCAATTCGATTCCCTATACTAAAGAAGCATACCAAGCCCGAAAGTTTGCATTTGTTACAGATTATGTTAGACTATGGGCCTTGTATAATGAAGGCGGTATCTATATGGATACGGATGTGGAAATTCTGAAACCTTTGGACGATTTACTCCATCTTTCGGCTTTTACGGGCTACGAAGGTAGCAAAACTCACCCCCCCGTAACGGGCTTAATGGCCAGCGAGGCTCATGGCGAATGGGTGAAAGAGCAGTTGGATTCATATAAAGATTCCCATTTCATCAAAGAGGACGGAAGCTTAGATGTGACAACAAACACTGCTCGTATTTCGAAGATTATGCGCGATAACGGTTTTGTGCAAGATGGTAAATATCATGTATATAAAGACTTGCATGTTTTTCCGACGGAGTATTTTTGTCCCCGGCAAACTACAGGAGAGTTTTTCCTGACGGAAAACACCTATTGCGACCATCATTTCATGGGTACCTGGACAGAACGAGGAAAAGGGTGGAAAGCCTTGCTTTTGAACTTGTTCGGACAAAGAGGAAGGATATGGATAATCAAAGCCAAAAGAAAATTTGAAAACTTATGAAGACGCGAAATCGATATTATCTACAAAAGGCAATACTTGTTTATTTTTTGTCTCTTTTGTTGTGTAGCATTGTCTTTTACCAATATATAATGACGTGGTATGCTTTTGTCGCTGGAATAACAAGCATTATCCTTTTTTACTTTTTGTCTGTTAACTGGGAGAAAGCATGGAAAAATAAAGATGATAAAAACTTTGAAAGAAACCTTTTTTTAAGTGCGCTATTGTTAAGGTTGTGCTGGGTGTTTTTGTATTACGAGTTCACGAATGTATTTTGGGGGACACCTTGGGAACAACCCGAAGGAACGAAAATGGATTCTTATTCATACTTTTATGAGTCGCTTTGGGCAATGGAGTTGCTCGATAATGGCTCGTTTGAAGTGTATCTTGATTGGATTTCAGCACGCATATCAGATGCGGGATATCCCTTGTTGCTGATGGTTTTTAATAAGATTTCAGGTTCTAGTATTCTTTTTACTCGAATTCCTAATACTTTATTTGATGCGTGGACTGCGGTTTTGGTTTACAGAATTTCCATACGTAATTTCGACAGAAAAATAGCTCAGCTGGCTTCGATATATACTGTACTAATGCCCATGTTGATATTTTATTCTGGAGTAACAATGAAAGAATCCATTATGCTGATGCTGACGATGTGGAGCTTGTATCTTGGAGACATTATTATAAAAAGTCGCCGACTTAATGCACGAATTATATTGTCTTTTGCCTTGGTTGCAGGTTCGCTGTTTTTATTCAGGGAAGTTTTGTTATGGGTAATGCTGCTAGCTTTTTTTGGTTCATACGCTTTATCTTCGCCGAGAGTCAAGCAGGCATCCCAAAGAACAATAATATTGATATTGGTGGTTACGGTGGTGTTGATCGTTGGCGGAGGTACTATTCTGCAACAATATGAAGGCATTGAATCACAACTTGCCATGACGGAGGATAATTTTATTAACAGATCAAAAGATAATGTATTGGTTAAAAACTTGTCCAAAGGAATGCTTTTCCCATTCTTGTTTGCAATTCCTTTCCCTACTATGGTAGATGTCCCTGGACAGTATGTCCAAGCTATTCAAAATGGTGGCTTTTTTTTGAAAAATATTTTTTCCTTTTTCACAGTTTTTGGAATTGTTGTTTTGTTCATTAGAGGAAATTGGCGTAATTACTCATTCTTGTTGGAATTTCTTATCGGTTATCTTATAGTTTTAGGTTTCAGTTCTTTTACCCATTCAGGTAGGTTCCACCATCCGGTTATATGCATTGAATTGATTTTTGCAGCTTACGGATTATATGCAATAAAAACTATTAGGCAGGCAAAGATGTTCAACATTTTCTTTTTCATCGAGATCGTTATTGTAATCGCTTGGAATTGGTTTAAATTAGCAGGTCGAGGGCTGATCTAAAAACGAGAAGATTAATTTAAAATTTATTCGTACATATGAAAGTGCTATTGGTTCATAGCGGGAATTCAGTTCCTGACAGTCGTCATTATACTTTTGTCAATCAGCAGGGGAATGCACTGGAAAAACAGGGCGTTCAAGTATTTTATTATGCTGTTCGTGGCAAAGGCGCTAGAGGCTACTTCAAGTCATTGTCGGGACTCAAAAAAGCAATACGAGAATATGACGTGGATATCGTTCATGCTCATTATGGACTTTGTGGCGCATTAGCAGTAATGCAGCGCAAAGTTCCAGTGGTAATCACTTTTCATAACGGGGAAACTTTGACGAGAACAGGGAAAGTGTTGTCCACTGTTGCTTCATGGTTTTGTGCCCATCGTATTTTTGTCGCCCAACATATTCATGATAAATTATTTAGGACACCTCGGCGATACGACATATTGCCTTGCGGAATAGATATTGGCAATTTACCACTGGTTGAAAAAGAGACTGCGCTATCCGAAATGGGACTGCCCAAAGAATGTCCCAATATCCTTTTTGGAGGTTCTTTTTCAAACGCCCGAAAAAACTATCCGTTGGCTAAACAAGCTTTGGATAAAATACCACAAAAAGTCAATCTGATAGAGATGAAAGGCTACAACAGCCGGCAAGTAAATCTTTTGTATTGTGCCTGTGATATGCTTCTTCTGCCTACAAAAAGCGAGGGCTCTCCACAAGTTGTTAAAGAAGCCCTGGCGTGTAACTGTCCGATTGTGGCTACAAAAGTTGCCGATATTCCCGAGCTGCTTTCTGGTGTTGACAATTGTTATGTAACGGGATTTGACGCTTCCGAAATCGCTGATTGTATTGTCAAAGTCTTGGAAACGGGTGGCCGTAGTAATGGTCGACAAAAAGTGATATCGATGGGGTTGGACAATGCTATCGTTGCAAAAAAGTTAGTTGCCATATACGAACACATCCTTTCAGAAAAAGAGTCAAAATGACAAAGAATAACAAAATCGAAGTTATAGCTTTTTATCTCCCACAGTATTATCCTACAAAGGAGAATAATGATTGGTATGGCCCGGGTTTTACGGAATGGACCAACGTGGGAAAGGCAAAGCCCCTTTTCCGTGGACATTATCAGCCCAAGGTCCCCGCTGATTTAGGCTATTATGACTTGAGAGTACCGGAAGTAAGGGAACTTCAGGCAAGTTTGGCAAGAGAAGCCGGCATTTCTGCATTTTGTTATTATCACTATTGGTTTGGCAATGGCCGCGAAATGTTGGAATATCCCTTGAAAGAAGTAGTGAGGCTGAAATCACCCGATTTTCCTTTTTGTATCTGCTGGGCGAATCACTCATGGTATCGTAAAACATGGGATTCAACGGCAAATATGCTGAACAAAGTACCTTTGATGAAGCAACTATATCCTGGCGAAGACGATATAGTGAATCACTTTTATTCTATGTTGGACTGTTTTAAGGATGAAAGATACTATAAATCAGAGGGCAAGCTGGTTTTTGTGATCTATCACATTGACGAAATGCCCGATGCAAAAGCTTTCATTGAAAGGTGGCAAGAATTAGCGTCCAAAGAGGGATTGCCGCCATTTGTTTTTTACGGTTATACTGATGATATCGCTCGAACAAGTCATGTTTCTTTTTCTTATTGTGATAAGATTATTGTCAGCTGTAAGTATAATATCGATGCTCTTGGGAGTAGCAGGATAATGCGGAAAACTACGGCTTTTGCAAAAGGATGGTTTTCTCGCCTCCTTAAGACACCTCTGAACAAATGGGATTATGCGAAAGTCAGGAAAAAGTTGCTCGATGAAAGATTCAAAGAGGAGTTTGTAATTCCTGTAATGTATCCTAATTGGGATAACACACCTCGAAGGGATAACGGTGCCTTGATTTTATATAATGCAACTCCAGAACAATTCAAGTACCATTGTGAGGATGTTTTTGGGATGATAAAAAACAAAAGTAATAAAATGGTGTTTTTGAAATCCTGGAACGAATGGGGCGAGGGTAATTATATGGAGCCATGCCAAAAGTATGGACACGGATATATCAATGCCTTGAAGGAGGCACTATTGGAGTATTAGTAATGCTTCTTTGAGAAGCATTATCGTTTGAAGGAAAACCTAATGGTAGAAACAAGATTGTTGCTGGTGGCTTGGATAATATTCAAGTTGTCAGTGAATTTGCTGGGATTTATTCAAGTATGATTTAATGGTATATAAGTGTTATGCAAAAGAGTGTTGTTGAATATTTATTGAAGACAGTACATCTTCATCCTCAAAAAGCAGCTGTTGTTGATGAAGGCGGGGAATTGTCATTTATTGAATTGTGGAATAGGGCATCGTCGATTTCTGAGAAAATTATTGCTTGTGGTTTGACAAATCATCCTATCTGTGTATTTATCCCCAAAGGAAGATTGATGGTGGCTGCTTTTGCAGGCATTAATTTGAGTCATAATTTCTATGTGCCTTTAGATGTGAAAATGCCTGAGGCGAGGTTGGCCTCTATCCTGAATGTCCTTGAGTCGGCGATTGTGCTGACCGATAAGCAGCATGAAGCACATTTGGCTTCGTTTTGTGGGGGCAGAAAGATTATCGTGGTTGACGATTTGTTGAAAGAGACTCAAGATGGTAAGGTCGATCTGTCTAAACAAATTGATACGGATCCTGTTTATTCCATTTTCACATCTGGTTCTACTGGAACGCCCAAAGGAGTGGTGATTTCTCATAGAGGGGTAATAGATTATATTGATTGGGCAGTCTCAACATTCGGAATCACTTCTGAATCGGTGATTGGCAATCAGGCTCCTTTCTATTTTGATAATTCTACTCTTGACATATATTTGATGTATGCTACAGGAGCTACCCTAAATGTAATCCCAGAAACTTGTTTTGCCTTTCCTGCAAAATTGATAGATTATTTGAATGACAATAAGATTACTTTTGTTTTCTGGGTGCCATTTGTGCTTGTTAATGTGGCTAATCTTAACATATTGGCTTCCAAGAAGCCTGAGTATTTGAGAGATGTTTTTTTTGCAGGGGAAGTGATGCCAAACAAGCATCTGAATTATTGGCGGAAGCATTTGCCTTATTGTAGATATGTGAATTTATACGGCCCTACTGAGATTACGGTAGATTGCACTTACTATGAAGTAAATAGGGATTTTGCTGATGCCGATCCGTTGCCCATAGGAATTCCTTGCCGTAACAGCGATGTAATGATTTTGGTGGATAGGCAGAGAAGGGCAAATGTAGGTGAAAAGGGCGAATTGTGCGTTAGAGGCTCTTCTTTGGCATTGGGCTATTATAATAATCATGAACGGACTGCATCCGCTTTCATTCAAAACCCGCTTCAAAGTCATTATCCTGAGACGATTTATTGTACGGGAGACGTGGTTTATGAAAACGAATTAGGTGAAATCATGTATGTGGGAAGAGTGGATTCTCAAATCAAGCACAATGGTTATCGCATTGAGTTGGGTGAAATAGAGAACGCTGTGTTAGGCAGTAGGATGGTCGATAATTGTTGCGTGGTGTATGACTTCAATCAAAAGAGAATAGTTCTTTATTATCAGTCAAAAGAGGAACTTAATATGGGTGAGTTTCGTAAGACTATTTCCATGATGATTCCCAGATACATGTTACCTTCAGTATATCATCGAGAGGTGCTTATGAAGCAAAATGGAAGTGGAAAGATTGATAGGGCATATTATAACAAATTGGTAAATGGTTGAAAATGTGATGGAAAGGGTTCGATCCATAGGACAACTTAGGGAATTGATGGGAGCCGTGCGTGGATTGCGTAAAGGTTTTCTGACCAATTTCTATCTTGATGAGTTTAAGCATTTCATTTGGATTGGCAAGGGGTCTTTGTTGTATGAATGGGTGGCTGACACTTGTTTTTTATACAGGAAGACTGACAATTATTGGAATGTGTTTTACATGGCACCTTCGTTGGCCGATTTAAATCATTCCTTAAATGAGACTTATGATAAATATCAAGATTTTTCTTTGATTTTCGACGTTGTCGGTAGACAAGAGCAGTGTGATGAAATAATCCCGGTATTTATACAAAATGGCTTTTTTGAGGAAAGTTCATTGGTGAGGTTTATCAGGATTAATTCTCCAATTGAAATGGATGATGAAATCGCTGCCGTGAGTCGTGCTTCATTGGAACAGACACGTTTGGTGCATCACCTGTTGCATGAGCATATGGATGAGCGTATAGAACAGATTCCGGATATTGAGGAATATGAACAATGGGGAAGGTTGGGACATATCTTGATTTATGAAGTGAATGGTGAGATTGCGGGATTCTTTGATTATGAGAAGAACTTGTCAACAATGATTCCAAGGCATTGGCTTGTTCTGCCGGATTTTCGTGGACGACATATAGGAACTATTTTATATCGTCGTTTGCTATTTGAGGCAAATGATACAAAAAGAATATTGTCGTGGGTAATACAAACCAATGAAATATCTATACAAAGCCATTATCATTATGGTTTCAAAATGGAGAATATGTTTGATTATATTATGACAAATAAATGATATTATTCTATGAGAGAACAGATTATCAGTATTTTAACAGAGCTTCGTCCTGAGTTTGATTTCAATCAGGAGGTTGATTTCATTGAAGAAGGCATGCTTGATTCTTTTGATGTGGTAACATTGGTGTCAGAATTGGACTCCAAGTTTGGCATTTCGATTGATGGCATGGATATTGTACCAGAGAATTTCTCGACGATTGAGTCAATTGAGAATCTTTTGGTAAAAAATGGTGCAAAATAATGGATCTTGTATTCAAAAATAAGAGAATAAGCGGCATTCTTACTATATTGCCGAAAAAACGGGTGACCTTTGAAGAAGAGATGGCTAATTATAGTTTCTCGCCTGCCAAGTGCATGAAACTTAAACTTGCAATGGGTTATAATGAGCATCGCATTGCTGAAAAGGGGCAATGCTCTTCGGATTTTTGCATCCATGGTCTGCAGTATCTGTTTGATAATGGGTTGCTTAAACAAGAAGAAATTGACGCATTGTTGTTTGTGTCACAATCTCCAGATTATTATATGCCACCCACAAGTAATCTCATACACGGTCGTTTCGGACTTAAACATGATTGCTTATGTATGGACATCAACCAAGGATGCGCGGGATTTGAAATAGGTTTGATTGAGGCTTTCATGTTGTTGGAACAGGATTCTTTCAACAAGGTGGTGTTGATGAATGCCGATGTGTTAAGTCCCAAAGTTTCGGATCGTGACCGAAACAGCAAACCTTTGATTGGTGATGCCGCAGCGATTACTATTGTTGAAAAGAGCCATGATGATACAAAGATTTACGCTAATGTGAAAATGGATGGCACAGGCGCCTTGGCTTTGAATATTCCCGCAGGAGGTTTCAGACAGCCTTCTTCTCCTGCAACTGCTGAAATGAAAGAAGATGCATCGGGTAATTTTAGATCAGAGGACAATCTGGTCATGCAGGGCGATTTTGTTTTTAATTTTGTCCAGCGCGAAGTGCCTCCAATGATTGAGCATTTGATGGATCAAGCCAAAGTGAGCAAGGATGAGGTGGATTGGTACATGTTTCATCAGCCCAATAAATTTATGCTGCATAAGTTGGCTGATAAACTAAATGTACCCTATACTAAAATGCCTTCGAATATTGTTGAAAACTTTGGCAATGCAAGTGGTGTGACCGTTCCGACAAACATATCATACAATTTGGGCAACCAAATCGTCGAAGGTAAAAGAAAGGTTTGCCTTGCTGGTTTTGGTGTGGGCTTGACATGGGCGTCTATTTATATGGAAATGAGTAATTTATTGTTTAATCAAATAATCGAATTCTAATGGACGAATTATTAAAGCAAATTGCTGATCTTCTTGAAGAAGATACGGTGGATGTGGATAAGAAGTTTTCCGATTACGAAGGTTGGGATTCTTTTACACGCCTTTCGGTGTTGGCATTGTTGGATTCTTCTTATCATACGGCCATGACCTATCAAGATTTGGAGAATTTCAAGTCAATAGGAGATTTTTGTAAGGAAGTAATGTCGCGCCAATAAGTATGGAAAACGCGTATACATTAATTACGGGGGCGTCATCGGGGATGGGGGCTGTTTGTGCCAAGCATTTGTCGCAGACGCAAAACCTTATTTTGGCAAGCGAGAATTTGGAGATGCTTGAAAAAGTGAGGGGTGAGTGTTCGCGACCAGAAGAGCACATTCTTTGGCATTGTGATTTTGCCAATCAACGGGATGCAATTTTGTCTTCATTGTCCACATTATTACGTGATAAAGACATCACGGTGGACAAGTATGTGCATTTTGCGGGTCTTACCCAAGTGCTACCCATCAAGGATTTTGCCATGTCCTATGTTGACCGTATTTTCAATGTGAATTTTTTTTCCATCATAGAAGTACTGCGTGCTTTGCTGAAAAAACAAAACAAAAAAGCGTTGCATAGTGTTGTGCTTATTTCTGCTTTGGTTAGTCAGCGAGGTGATGCAGGAAATTCTATTTATGCAGCATCGAAAGGCGCTATAAATGCTCTAGTCTATTCTTTGGCAAAGGAATTGGCACCTCAAGTGCGAATTAATGCGGTTATGCCAGGTATGGTTGATACACCAATGGCTCAGAGAGTGGAAGAGGCATTTCGTAATCGAATCTGGGAAAACATTCCGTTGGGCAAAGGTGAGCCGATGGATATTGTGAATTATGTTGAGTTCTTATTAAGTGACAAAGCTCGATGGATTACAGGTCAGACAGCTTTTGTCGATGGAGGACAAAGTTTGTGAGAAAGGAGGTATGATGAAACAATCTTGTGAAGATTGGGTTATCCCAGAACCGAAAAAGATTCAATATGGCCACCAAAAGCGTACTTTGAGGCAAAAAATACGCAAAATAGTGAATACTATTCTGTCTCAATTGGCTTATTCATGTCCTGTCAATGGCTTGCGTGTGCAGTTTCATCGTTGGCGAGGCATTCATATTGGGAAAAACGTCTATATCGGTATGTATTGTCTCTTTGACAACTTGTCACCTTCTTTCATTTATATTATGGACGATGTGAGCATCAATGCTAATTCGATGGTGCTCACCCATTTCAATGCTCCAGAGAGGTATGAATCCGTGTTTGAACCGACGGTAAAGCCTGTGGTGTTCAAACAGGGAAGTATGGTTGCGGTTAGGTGTACGGTAATGCCTGGTGTAACCATTGGGAAGTATGCCATAGTCTCAGCAGGTATGGTGGTGGACAAGGATGTGGAGGATTATGCTTTGGTTAGAGAAAAGCGGATGAGAGAGGATGTGAATCTGAAATTCCTTTATAAAAACCATGAAGAATAAGAATATCTTGATACAGTTGAGCCATCCGGCTCATTTTCATCTATATAAGAATGTAGCTGCCAACTTAATGAAGGATGGCAATAAGGTGTTTATTGTAATCAAAACAAAAGACATCCTTGAAGATTTGTTAAAAGAATGTGGTTTACCATATTATAATATATTAAAGGTACCGCATCGGCGTACAAAGTTGGGAATGTTGTTGGATACCTTTATTAGAGATTGGCGCATATTGAGATTTGTAAAACAGAATGATGTTGATTTGCTTACTGGGTCAACAGTTGAGGTGGCTCATGTCGGGTGGTTATTGCGAAAGGATACAATTAATACAGGCGAAGACGACCTGGCTGTAGTTCCACAGTTTGGTTATATTGCCGGTCCTTTTGTGAAATGCCATTTGGCACCGACCTGTTGTGAGGTTGGATCAATATCGAATCGGTGTTATAAATATGCAAGTTACCACGAATTGGCTTATTTACATCCCAATCATTTTCAACCACAAAAAGAGGTGGTGGAAAAGTACTTTGATTCCCAATCCCCTTATTTTCTTATTAGATTCTCGGATCTAAAGGCATTTCACGATGGAGGAATTCGAGGCATCAATTCCGACATCGCACATCGCTTGGTAGATATCTTGAAGCCTCATGGTAGAATTTACATCACTTCCGAACGCGAACTTGAACCTCAATTTGAACCGTATCGTATCAAAATCAATACTTTGGACATGCATCATGTGATGGCTTTTGCAAGTTTATATATAGGCGACAGTCAGACTATGGCAGCTGAATCGGGTGTGCTGGGAGTGCCTTTTGTCCGTTTCAATGATTTTGTGGGTAGAATTGGTTATCTCAACGAGCTGGAAGATACGTATCATTTAGGTTTTGGCATAAAAGCATCCGAAGAAGGTGCTGCAGAGAGAATGTATAAAGTCGTCGAAGATATTCTTGCAATGCCTAACTTGAAAGAAGAATGGCAATCTCGTCGTCAAAAGATGCTTTCCGAGAAGATTGATTATGCCCAGTTCATGACTTGGTTTATCGAAGAATACCCTGAGAGTCAAAAAATCATGAGAGAAAACCCTGATTATCAATATAGATTTAAATAAAATGCAACATGTCACTCTTATTGCGGGCGCACGTCCCAATTTCATGAAAATAGCCCCCTTGATTCACGCCATTCAAAAGGCGGAAATGACGGGAAAAAATATTCATTATCGTCTTGTTCATACAGGTCAGCATTATGACCGACAGATGAGCGAAACCTTTTTCGAGGAGCTCAATATCCCCAAACCTGATGTCAATTTGGGTTGTGGAGGTGGCACTCAGGCGGAGCAAACCGCTGCCATTATGGTGGCTTTTGAGAAGGATTTGATGGAGCATCCTACGGATCTTGTTTTGGTTGTGGGCGATGTCACATCCACCATGGCTTGCTCTATTGTGGCGAAAAAATTATGCACAAAAGTGGCACATGTTGAGGCGGGTATCCGCTCGTGGGATTTGACTATGCCAGAGGAAATCAACCGAATGGTGACCGATAGCCTGGCTGATTATTTCTTCACCACTTCAGAAGTGGCAAATGCCAATTTGCGTCGATTTGGAGTGGAGGAGAAGAATCTGTTTTTTGTCGGCAATGTGATGATAGATACTTTATTGGCTAATCGCTCTAGGTTTATCAAACCAACTGTATATGACGAATTGCGTCTGCAACCGAAGCAATATCTTGCATTGACTATGCATAGGCCCGCCAATGTGGATGAGGCAGAAAAGCTGAAACGGCTGATGAATGAAATTGTTAGCAATGTCCACGGTTTGCCCATAGTTTTTCCCATTCATCCACGTACGGCTAAGATTTTTAAGGATTTGGGTATTGAGGCTGAGAATCTGCATATTGTGGAGCCGATGGGCTATTTGGAGTTCAATTATTTGGTGGAACGTGCCAAAGCGGTAGTTACCGATAGTGGTGGCATCACAGAAGAAACTACAGTAATGGGCGTGCCGTGTATCACTTTGCGTGACAATACCGAACGTCCCGAGACTTGCACGATAGGTACTAATGAATTGATAGGAACGAATCCGGATAATATTAAGCCTGCTCTTGATACTCTTTTTGCCGGACAATGGAAGAAAGGTGGTATTCCACCGCTTTGGGATGGACATGCAGCAGAAAGAATTGTAGACATTCTGATAGAATTGTAATTGAGTATGTCAAAAGAACGTATTTGTCTTATCACCAATGATGTAGAAACCACGTCAATCTTGAATCACAAACTTCGTGACAAGACAGGTGAATATGTGTTGAACCAAGGCATGCCCCGTTTGCTTGACTTGTACGACAAGTATGGGGTTAAGGCAACCTTTTTTTATACTGGTCATATCGCAAAACTCTATCCAGATGTGGTTAGGAAAGCTTATGAACGTGGTCACGAGGTGGGCTCACACGGCTTGACCCATGAGGTAGACCAGGCATTCGATGTGCTTTCGCCCAAAGAACAACTTTCGCATTTAATACGGTCGAAGCAGATTCTCGAAGACATTATTGGTGACAAGGTGATTTCGTTTCGGGCTCCTGCGGCAAGGGTTGATAAAGGATTTCCGGAAATACTACATGAGGCTGGATTTAAGGTTGATAGTTCCGTGTCGTCACAACGACTCGACATGATGTTCTCGTTCGGTGCACTGAAAAAGTTGCATTGGCTTACAGCACCACGAAAAGCTTATTTCGCCCAAACAGATAATATCTTCAAAAAAGGCGATTCAGATATATTGGAAGCTCCTATCTCAGCATACGGGTTTCCTTATATTGGCACCTTTATGCGTATTGCTCCAGCGGTGAACAGGATGACGAGAAATGTCTTGTATTGGGAGACATTGTGCAATGGAAGGCAGTTTGTGTTTCTCACGCATCCCAATGAGTTTATTGATGAGGATCAAGAAACAACAGAAATTGAACGACGTGGCAGCAATTACATTTCCTATTTATTGGGTGATGTGATTCGTCATAAGCTGAAAGTAAAGAATCTGGGAGAAAAAGCTTTGCCGATTTACGATAGGGAACTAGCTTTTTTCAAAGATAAAGGATTTGAATTTGTTACATGTAAAGAATTGTATAACAGGAAGAAATCATGAAAGATTATTGGCCATTGGAAAAACGGCCCCTGCCTAATCATAAAGAGAGAGGCTTTTTTCAAGCATGCAAATTATCTGCTAAGGAACACGGCTACACAGGCTTTTTGGCAAGTGCAAGGTTCTTGTACCGCCGTTACATGGATTATTTTTGGCAGGTTTTGGCATTCCGGGTGATTCCTTACAGTAAAATGAGGGTAAAGCTCCATAAATGGCGTGGCGTGAAAATAGGAAAGAATGTGATGATTGGTCCACAAGTGGTCATTGATGATGTTTATCCTAATTTTGTGGTGATTGAAGATGGTGTTTCGCTAGCTGCCAATGATTATATCTTGACCCACAGCAAACCTCTTGAATACCACCAATATCTCACCGAATCGTATGTTGCCCCAGTTATCATCAAAAAAAATGCTTGGATTGCCATCAGTGTGACCATCCTTCCAGGAGTGACTGTAGGGGAAGGTTCTATTGTGGCGGCTGGATCGGTGGTGACCAAAGATGTCCCTCCATTTTGTATGGTTGCTGGTGCGCCTGCAAAAGTGATTCGTGAATTTGAAATGAAAGATGGTGTGCCAGTAGGCTTTAAACCCAAAGAAAAATGAGAATAGAAGAGTTTTATGTAGGCCAAAGTGCTTCTTTAAAAAAAGTGTTCAGCTCGGATGATGTCAAGGCCTTTGCCGAGCTGTCGCTGGACAAGAATCCCATTCATCTTGATGAAACATACGCCGGGCAAAGTTTATTCGGCAAAAGAATTGTTCATGGCTTCTTTGTGGGGTCATTGATTAGTGCTGTTTTTGGGACGGTATTACCCGGAGAGGGCGCCATTTATTTGCATCAGGAGATGAATTTCAGAAAACCGGTTTATCATGGTGAGGAAATAAAGGCTACTGTGACGGTGATAAACATCAAAAAGGAGAAGTCCATTCTCTATTTTGATACGAAGTGCGAAAACGAGCGAGGCGAAATTGTGATTGATGGAAATGCAGTGTTGAAAGTTTGAGTTGCGATGCGTGACTTCACTCTGAAATCATATCAATCTTTGCTTCTTGCCTTTCAGCAAGCAGGGTATCAGTTCCAAACTTTTGAAGAGCTGATGACTAATCCTGCCGAAGGAAAATCTGTAGTCATGCGTCATGATGTGGATGAGTTGGCATGGAATGCCTTGAAAATAGCTCAATTGGAGAGTAAACTTGGGGTTCGGGCTACCTACTTTTTCCGCATCGTCAAGCAAAGTAATGTGCCTGAAGTGATAGAACAAATTGTCGGGTTAGGACATGAGATCGGTTACCATTACGAAGATTTAGCCTTGGCTGAAGGTGATGAAACTAAAGCAATAAAGACTTTTGAGGAAAATTTGTCATATTTTCGCAAGTATTATCCTGTTAAGTCGGTCTGCATGCATGGCAGCTCGACTTCCAAGTTCGACAATCGTCTGCTATGGAAAGACCATTTGTTATCTGATTTTGGCTTGGTTGGAGAGCCATACCTTTCCGTCGATTTTGACAAGGTGTTTTATTTGACTGATACTGGTTATGCGTGGGATGGTGGAAAATTTGCCACCCGTGATATTGTAGAAAACAGGTTCGGCTTGAAGTTTCATTCGACAAATCAAATCGTAGAATGTATTATTGCAAGAGACTTTCCTGAAGAGGCATTGATTCTTGCCCATACTTTGTGGACAGATAGTTGGATTCAGTGGTACGGGTTGCATATTAGGGAATTTTTCAGGAACAATTTGAAATTGTTGGCCAAAAGCAATCCGATCGTTGATCGTTTTTATAAGAAAATAGTAGATTTTTACTGGAAAAAATGATTTGAGATAAATAGAGGCCCTTTCGTTTGGAAATAATTTGTATTTTTGCACGTTTTTAAGATAAAAAGTAATAGAAAGTTTAAACGATGAATAAGAGAAAAATTGTTTTGTATTCCGCTTTGGTATTATTGGCCATAGTGACAAGTTCATGTGTTACCCAAAAGAAGGTGCGCTACCTTCAGGATATGCCCATTGAGGGTATGCCTCTTAACGAAGCATTGGAGGCTACAGTTGCACCGTATGATGAGCTGAGAATCTATGTGTTGAGTAATACAGGAAAGGATGATGAGTTGATAAAGCCGTTCAATGCATTGAATGGAAACATGACTCAGAATCCCGCAAATCAAGGGTTGGGTTATCTTGTGGATGTCAACGGTAATATACAGTTCCCCGTTTTGGGTGAGCTACATGTGGAAGGCTTGACGCGTTTGCAGGTACAGGATACCATCTCTTCTCATTTGGAACGAAACGGCTATATCAAGAATCCTTTGGTTATGGTTCGTTTTATGAATTTCAAGGTCTTTTTATTGAATAGTTCAGGGGGAGGGGTGCTAAATATTACGAACGAAAGATGCACTTTTCTTGAAGCTTTGGCAATGGCAGGAGGGTTGGATTGGTATACGCGCCGCGATCGCATAGGAGTGATGCGAGAAGTGGATGGAAAGCGCGTAATTCATTATCTTGATCCTCGTTCCACGGCCATTTTCGACGATGATTTTTTTGTATTGCAACAAAATGACATCATCTTTACCGAGGAGATGTCGTACAAGTTCTTTAGCAACAATTTGAATACGGTTTTGGCTTTGCTGTCTTCGTTTACTTCATTAGTTGCAGTCTATACCTTAATTAGGTCTTTTATTCCGAAAAATGATTGATTGTTAGTTTTTTAAAAACAGAAATAAATGGCAACAAACAATAATCAAAATTTGAATCCGAACGATGTTAATTCGTTTTTTGACGAGGATACCAATAGTGGCTTTAAATTTAAGGATTTGGTTTTCTTAATCCTTCGCAACTTGCCTTATTTTATCATTTGTGCATTGATTGGTGGCCTCATTGCATACTACTATGTCAGAAAACAGGAACGAGTCTATGCAAGTTCAGCTTCCATGATCATCAAGACGTCGGCGAGCGGTGGGTCTGAGTCGTTTCGTGGATCCGCTCCTATTAATACGATTTCGGGTCCGGGCCTTGTCATTAGTACGGTCAATAATGAGGTGATGGTTCTGAAATCTCAAACTAGTATGGAAAACATGGTGCGAAAGTTGAATTTGAACACCATGTATTCTTATAAAACAAAAGTGTCAAGACGAAATACCATTTTGTATAAGGATGGCCCCGTTGAAGTGCATTTCCCTGATTTGGATGAAGAAACGGATGTTTTATTTAGTTTGAAGATATTGGATGCAGGGAATGTGCTTCTTGATGATTTTGGTGAAGGCATACCTTCAATGAAGGTTAAAACTAACGATACGGTCATTTCTCCTGTTGGTAAGTTGGTTGTCATTCCTACCTGGAGATATGCTGATTTTGACGGCCAAGAAATAATGGTTCGTCATGCCCCACTATCTAAGGTTGCTTCATATTATAGGTCACGTATCGCAATTGAAAGAGACAATGACAAAAATGCCATCTTGAGGCTTACAGTCCGTGATGCTTCTCCGGTTCGTGCTGCAGATGTGTTGAATGCTTTAATGGATACGTATAATGAGGAGTCTGTTGCTGACCAACAACGTGTGCTCGATTATACTGAGAAATTTATCAATGACCGTATTAAGTATTTGATGAACGACATTGATGAATACGAGCAAGCTTCAGTGAGCTTTAAAAGGAGTCATAATATTGTCGATACAAAAAGTTTCGGTCAGGCGTATGTGGCAACCAGTGCTGCAAAGACGGAAGAAGCTAAGGAATTGGATACCCAAGCGGATATGGTACGCTATTTACTTAATTTTGTAAAATCCAATAAAGACCAAATGGTTCCCGTGGGTGTGGTTCCAGTTTCTGCCGAAGCCGCTTCTGTCATCTCCAAATATAATGATAATTTGGTGAAAATTGAGAAATACAAGGCCGATGGGACGCTTAACAACCCTGTTGCACAAGCATTACTGAGCGAACAAGTCAGTTTACATTTAAGTATTATAACCCTCCTTGAAGCCAATTTGGCGGGTCTGGAAGATCGTATTGCTGCTGCTAATCGAGAGAGAAGTATTGCTAATTCTCAAATTCAGAGTGTTCCGGTAGCGCAGTTGCAATTGAATTCTGTGGAACGTATGCAGGGCATTAAGGAGAATCTCTATTTGCAACTTCTGAGTAAAAGAGAGGAATTGTTGATGACAAGCCCTCAATTGGAACCTACAGGAAAGGTTTTAGATTACGCTCAGTCTAATCCTAGACCCATCGCGCCTAATGAGTCCAGAGTGGTATTAATAGGTGTACTTATAGGCTTGGCTATTCCTATTCTCATTTTGGTACTGGCAAATATGTTGGATACGACTATCCATGATAGGATTGATGTCCAAAAATCATCAAATGTGCCATTCTTGGGCGATATTCCATTCGAAAAGAATACTCCAGATCATTCCATTGTTGTAAAGGAAAATGGACGAGACTCGCTTTCTGAGTCATTCCGCTTGATCCGATCTACCTTGGAGTATATGAAGGATAGAAAAGATGGAGCCCATGTGGTTATGTTTACTTCATTTATGGTTTCATCTGGTAAGACTTTTGTTTCCACCAACTTGGCGACGAGCTTTGCTTTGGCGGCACGTAAGACGGTCATTGTCGACTTGGATATCCGTAAAGGTACATTGTTTAAGGTGTTTGGTGTAAATACAAGGGCGGGCATCTCAAATTATTTGTCGGGTAAGACAGATTCGGTAGATGACATCATACATTCCGATCAAAATACGCCGAACCTAGATGTCATTTTCTCAGGCCCTGTTCCGCCCAATCCTGCCGAATTGCTGATGAGCACCCGATTGGATGATCTTATTGCAGAGTTGCGTAAACGCTATGAATATATCTTCTTGGACAATGTGCCCGTAGGTATGGTGGCTGACTCCGACATCGTGAAACGTGTGGCCGACACGACCATCATGGTGGTGAGGGCAGGCAAGACCGACAAGCGTTTGCTCTTTGACGTGGACAAGTTCTACAAGGATGGCAAGTTCCCGAATCTTTGCGTGGTGCTGAACTCTGTGAACAAGAAGAAGCGTGGTTACGGTTACTACGGTTATGGCTACGGTTATGGCTACGGTTATGGCTACGGTTATGGCTACGGTTATGGCTACGGTTATGGCTACGGTTACGGTAACGAGGAAGATGAGAAAAAGAAAAAGAAGAAATGGTATCAACGCATTTTCCACAAAAAACATCACCACCATCATCATTCTAGTCATGATCATGTTGCAAAATTGCATGACGATGGCAAAAATTAATATTGAATTGTATGTTCGGTTTTCGATACAGGTTGCCAAATGATTTCTTTCAAGGTGCAGTTGATGTGCATTGCCATTTGCTGCCTGGGGTCGATGATGGGTTTTCCACAACCGAAAAGTCACTCCATGCTTTGAAGAAGTTAGAGGAGCGAGGCATTCAGAAAATGATATTGACCCCGCACTTCATGAAGGACTATCCAGATAACAATCGTGAGAACATCACAGCGAAGTTTGAAGTTTTCAAAACGGAAGCGGCTAAAGTGAGCAAGATAGAGCTTCGTTTAGGTGCTGAATACATGTTGGATGCCTGTTTTATGAATCATTTCAAGCAAGGCTTTTTAGCATTGGATGCCAAAGACCAAGTACTGTGTGAGACTTCTTATATGATGTATGAACCAGGCATTACAGAGATGCTGTATGATGTCATGTGTGAAGGTATTCAACCGGTCATTGCCCATCCCGAACGATATGAATATGCTGTGAAGGACAATTATCTTAGATGGAGGGACAAACGATACAAATTCCAGTTGAATTTGCTTTCTTTGGCTGGTGCCTACGGTAAGCCTGCGATGGCTAAGGCCCACTATTTGCTGAAGGAAGGAATGTACGATTATGTGGGCTCCGACATGCATGGCCTAGGCAATTTTGAGCGTTTCCTTCCTGAGCTTCGGTTGAGCAGTAAGAACATTGAAAGATTGGAGCAATTGATTGAGAACAACAAGAAATTGTTTGATTAATTCTAAGCATTTCTACTGATCAAAATCCATCCCGGTGAGGCTGACTCATCGGGATGGATTGTTTTATGACATTCAGAATAAATATCCTATGGAGAAATATGCACTGAATTGCTTCGTGCAGTCCGACCATTGGGCGGTCAGGCTGATGGGACCGATGATGCTGCTGTAGGCATACTGCAGCCCGACCCCAGAATAAATATTGTCTTCGGTGATGGAATGGTTCTCTCCAAACAGATTGTTTCCGTAAAGGAAATTGTAGGTTGCAGTGATATAGTGCTTCTCGAAAAGCCTGTATCTCAAGTCACAGCGCAAAACGGCAGCCAAGTCATTAACATAGTCGGCATGACGAATCCCAATGAAGGGAAATTGCTGGTCGAAATGTCTTAATGCTATTTCTCCACCTGCGATGTTCCAAAGGTTGGAAAACGTAGGTGATCCGAAAATGCAGCGGGCATAGACTTGGGGAATAATGGTGAATCTACTGTTGTTAGGAGTCAGAAACCCGAGGAAAGAATAAGAGATTTCTGGTGCTGTTTTTGCTTTGCCTTTCAAATCAAAATGGACAAGGAATTTGAGGGTCGTGTTGATGCCGTGTTTGGCAAAGTAGCTCAGGTCGCGATTGTCGTAGCTAACTTTTATATAAGGTGACAGCAAGTAGTTGTTTTGAAAATTCGAGCTTGAAATCAAAGCTTGGTCGATGGTGTCATTACTGAAATCGAGAGGAGTGAGTCGGTCGAATAAAGTCGCAGTATAAGAAACGCCGATGACGTTACTGAAGTTGATCAGATAGAAAGGTGATGCGTAAGCACTGATCTTGTGTTGGCTATATTGGAGATTCGAATTGCTTTTCTCGAAAAGCATGGCTTTATAGTGCTCGTTCCTATAATCGTACGCCAAACTGAAATTGCCTAAGTTAAGGCTGGAGTAAGTGCCCGTTACGTTGAATTTTGGATTGTAGCTTAGTTTTCCGTTCAGGCTCAGTTTAAAACCTGAGAACAATTTGTCGTTAATACCAAAATTGAGCAGAAGGGCAGCTCCTTCTTCCGTGTCATAGCGTATTCCAAGACCAAAGACATGGGGATGAGTGGGCTTGAAATTCATGGATAGTGTATAAGTCTCTTGAGCTATTCCTGAGATGGTGTCGATGCCGTTTTCGGTCAAATTGTATGTGATATCATCAAAAGCGCCAGTGCCTCTGTAAATGTCTATGGCATGATTGATGTCTTTCTCCGACAAGAACTCGTTGATTTTCAATCGGCCTTTTTTGAGCAGCCAAAGGCTTTTTTGGTGATTGGTTTGATTAAGGACGATGGAGTTGACATAGACGGGTGCATCTGCCAAGTTTCTCGCTTTTGAGGCACGTAATCGTTTGGTAAGAGGGGCCTCATTTGTCAATTCGAGATGTTGCTTGATTCTCATCAACGGTTCCCTGAATTCCGTGGCTTTCTGATAGCCTCTTTTCACAAGTGTGTCAATGGCATCATGACTGAAACTCAGAGTGCCGTAACCTGTTATGTCTGGACAAAGATAGAGGTTGCATTTTGTTTGATTCGCCTCCCTTTTATTATTCACGGCATTGTCGACCAAGCCGTTAAGCACTTCAGGCAAAGAAAGTATCTCACCGTCTTGGATGGTGTCTCTGTCGCTAACGTCTACCCCGATAATAATGTCTGCGCCCATCTCTTCCAGCACATCGGCAGGGAAATTGTTGACCAGACCACCGTCGATGAGGAGGTGCCCGTCCATACTGACGGGTGAAAACACACCAGGGATGGCCATACTTGCACGCATAGCGGTAGGAACGCTACCATAACGAATATCAACTTCCTTTCCTGTTTTGATGTCGGTGGCGACACAAGCAAATGGAATAGGCAATTCGTTGAAATCCATTTCTTTCTGGTAGCCTACGCAGAGATCGTTAAACAAATTAATTAAGGAAGTATTGTTGACATAAGCACTGGGGAGAAAGCTCACGGCATCGTTTGCCTCTTTTTTGTTCAAGATCCCATTGAAGCTGAATGGGATGTTGATTAGCATGGTGCTGTTGCGCTTTCTGACTTCTTCCGACATGGCGGAACGATCAATGCTGTTGCCCACGTATTGCGACCAATTCATGTCGGCAATAAGTTGGGCTAACTCATCAGGAGAATACCCCATGGCATACAGGCCACCAATAATGGAACCCATGCTAGTGCCTACCACATAGTCAATTGGCAAGCCAATCTCCTCAATGTATTTCAGAACGCCAATGTGGGCGGCACCTTTGGCACCGCCACCGCTCAACACCACGCCCACTTTTGGGCGTGGTGGAGTTAAATTGATGGTTTTGTGCTTGTCTTGTGCTTCAACTTCCGCTATGCAGAAGAAAACCCACAAGAAAATGATGATACGTTTCATTTTTTACTTTAATCCACGTGCCTTCAGATAAGGTTCGTAATCGGGGTCTTGGCCGCGGAACTTGCGGTATTGCACCATGCCCTCGTCGTTGCCGCATTCCTGTAAGCAATTCTTGCGGAACGAAGCTGCAAGCTCAGGATTGAAGAGGTTACCCGAACTCTTGAAGTAGTTGAAGGCATCTTTGTCCAGCACCTCCGCCCAAGTATAGGCATAGTAACCGGCACTGTAGCCGCCATTAAAGATGTGGCTGAAGTTGGTTGAGCGGTAGCGAGGCAGAATCTCGGGAATTAGGCCGATGGCATCCATCTGCTGCTTCTCGAAAGTGTCGACATCGAGGTCTTGGACTTCAGTAAGCTCATGGTACTTCATGTCAAGGATGGAGGCGGCGATGAGTTCGGTGGTCATAAAGCCTTGGTTGAACAATGCGCTGTTTTCAATCTTGTTGATGAGGCTGTCGGGCATGACTTCGCCGGTCTTGTAATGTTTGGCATACATGCGGATGACTTCTGGCTCTGCCACCCAGTTTTCCATGATTTGCGAAGGCATCTCCACGTAATCATGTGGCACATTGCCGCAAGTGCGGGTGTAGAGGCCGTCAGAGAAGAAGGCGTGCAACGAGTGACCAAATTCATGCCACATGGTCTCGGTTTCGTCCCAAGTGAGCAGGGCAGGAGTGTCGCCCGAAGCAGGGGTGAAGTTCATCACCAAGGAGATGACGGGATAAATCTTCTTTCCATCGATGTCGTGACCGCTGGTGCGGAACTCAGTGCACCAAGCACCGCCGCTCTTCGATTCACGCGGATAGTAGTCGAGATAGAGGATGCCGAGGAAATCGCCGTTGGCTTCCTTTACTTCGTAGGTTTCCACGCCTGGATAATAAACGGGAAGATTGGTGTTTTGCGTGAAAGTGATGCCATACAACTTATTGGCAGCCATAAACATGCCGTTGCGCACATTGTCCACTGTGAGATAAGGTTTGATGTAGTTTTCATCGAAGTCGTATTTGGCCTTGCGGAGTTTCTCAGCGTAATACCACCAATCCCAACCTTCAAGTTTGATTTTAGCGCCTTCCTTGTCAGCGATAGCTTGCATCTCTGCGAGTTCTTTCTTGGCGAGTCGCTGGGCAGGGTTGAAGATGTTGATGAGGAACTTGTCAACGGTCTTGGAGTCTTTGGCCATATTAACGTCCAGCACATAGTCGGCATAATTGTCGAAACCGAAAATTTTGGCTTTCTGGACACGCAGCTTGCACATCTCATTGATGAGGTTCTTGTTGTCATACTCATTGTTGTTGTCGCCACGGTTGTAGTAGGCCTTGTACATCTGCTCGCGCAGGTCGCGGTTGTCGGCAAACTGCAGGAAGGGAATGAGGCTGGGCTTCGAGAGCGTGAACACCCACTTGCCTTCCATGCCGTCGGCCTTCGCTTGTTCGGCAGCGGCATCGATGCTGGTTTGCGGCAGGCCTGCGAGGTCGGCTTCATTCTCAATGACGAGTTTGTAGCCTGCATTTTCTTTCAAAAGATTGTTGCCGAATTGCAAGCTCAGTGTGGAGAGTTGCTCGTTGATTTGGCTCAACTCGGCTTGTTTTTCGGCTGACAGGCCTGCACCATGGCGCATGAAGTCCTGATGATACTTCTCCACTACGCGGATCTGCTGGTCGTCGAGGCCCATTTCGTTGCGGTGCTGATACACATAGTCGATGCGCTCGAAGAGTTTCGGGTTCATCATGATGGCGTCACTATGCTTCGAGAGCATGGGCAACACCTGTTCGGCTATGGCCACCATCTCGTCGTTGGTGAGGCACTCGTTGAGGTTGAAGAACACATTGCTGACGCGGCTCAAGGTCTTGCCCGACTTGTCGTATGGCAGAATGGTGTTCTCGAAAGTGGCAGGCTCAGCATTGTTGACAATGGCTTCCACTTCGGCAAGCTGTTCTTTCATACCCGCCTCAAAAGCAGGTAGATAGTGCTCGTTTTTGATTTGGTCGAACGGTGGCACCTGGAATGGTGTCGTGTATTCGGTCAGGAAAGGATTTGGTCTTTCGGCTTCTGCCTTTTGTTCAGGTTTTGAGGTGCAAGAAGCCAAGGTGATGACGCTTAATGCGATCATGTTGAAAAGTTTTTTAGTCATGTTTTTTAATATTTAATGTCAATTTTCTGCCTGCAAAGATAAAAAATGTTGTTTTTTGCTTGGCGAAAACCTAAAAACATTATCTTTGTACTCGGTTTTTTATGCAAATTTCGAAATTTAATATATGAGTTACATTTCTTGGGATAAAAGAAAACTGGTCAATCTCGAGTTTACGCTCAATCGTGAAGTGTTGCGTTCCAACGCTTTAGGAGCGTTTCTCGCCACCACTGTGATTGGCTGCAACACTAGAAAATACCACGGTCT
>JAEEGF010760824.1_pt1 | contig 45992 bp, 34 predicted proteins | sample 9134171 | NCBI WGS metagenome assembly JAEEGF01 (sample SAMN16246542, study PRJNA631951) | gut metagenome | biome: gut microbiome; feature: rumen; material: AP-attached | host: Bos | place: Iran: Karaj | collected 2018-10
AGCCCGAAACCCGCACCTACCGTTATAAGTTCCTGAGCGACAACTGTTCTACCCGCCCCCGCGACATCATCGAGATGGCCGCCGGCGACGGACTGCAATATCCCGCGATGGGTGACACCACTGTCACCTATCGTGACATTCTGTCACACTACTGCCGCAACTATGCATGGGAGCGCTTCGGCATCGACCTGGTGCTTGGCTGGGACGTGGACACGGTCCTCGACCAGCGTGCCACCATGTTCATCCCCATGCTGCTCATGGATGCTGTGGCCGATGCGACCATCACGACCGACAGCGTGTCCATGCCCCTGGTCAAGGCCACAACCGTGCCTATCGACAAGAGCACCGAGGGCAACGTGAGGCCGCCCACACCCTGGTATATCTCACCGCTGACCGTAGCCCTGCTCGTGCTGGCACTGACCTTACTCGTGAGCGGGCGTGACTGGCGCCGCCATGATGTGAGCCGCTGGCTGGACACCATGCTGTTTACCGCTGGCGGACTGGCAGGTTGCATCCTGTTTTTCCTCATCTTCTTCTCAACCCACGAAGCCACCTCTCCCAATATCAATATCACATGGCTCCATCCGCTGCTGTTGTTGCTTGCCGTGCTGCCCTGGTTCAGGAAGACGCGCAATGCCGCTCGCTGGCTGCATGCGCTCAACGCACTGGTTGTGGCACTGCTCATGCTGGCATGGCCCTGGCAGCCCCAGGTGGGTAATATCGCCTTTTTCCCGCTGATGACGGCCCTGGTGACGCGCTCGCTCACCAACGTCTTTCTGCTTAGTCAACCCACACGTGGCCCTACTCTTTCTTAATCAAAAGTTAGAAATTGGTTTTTTTAATGCCAATTACGCTAATTGAACTAATTATCGGCTTTGCCGAGTCAAAAGGTTAGTAAAATTAGCGAAATTCGCATTAGCCCCGCAGGGAAAACCGAAAACTGAAAACTTTTTTGTACTTTTGCAGTTTGGACAAGAAAACAACAAAAAAACATAACATAACAACTAAAAATGGGACTTAGTGACATTTTGAAATCAATGTTTGGCAATAAGTCAACCCGTGACCTGAAGAAGATCACGCCTATTGTCAACCAAATCAAAGAAATTTATCCCGAGATCGACGCGCTGGACATCGACAGCCTGCGCCAGCGCACTGCCGACATCCGTCAGCAGCTCAACGACTCGGTACAGGACAAGCGCGACGAGATTGAGCGCATCAAGACCGAAATCGAGGGCATCGACTATGAGGAGCGCGAGCCGCTGTGGAAGAAGGTCGATGACATCCAGAAGGAGATTCTCGACATCCTCGAGGTCAAGCTCAACGAGGTGCTGCCCACGGTGTTTGCCATCGTGAAATCGACCGCACGGCGCTTTGCCCAGAACGAGGAAATCATCGTGACCGCCACCCAGCTCGACCGCGAACTGGCCGCCCAAGGCAAGGACTTCGTGAGGATCGATGGCGATAAGGCCATCTACACCAACCACTGGATTGCCGGTGGTAACGAGATTACTTGGGACATGATCCACTACGATGTTCAGCTCATCGGTGGTATCGTGCTGCATCAGGGTAAGATCGCCGAGATGGCGACTGGTGAAGGTAAAACCCTGGTGGCTACCCTTCCCGTCTTCCTCAACGGTCTGACCGGTAACGGTGTGCATGTGGTAACCGTCAACGACTACCTGGCCAAGCGCGATAGCGAGTGGATGGGCCCGTTGTACATGTTCCACGGCATGACCGTCGCCTGTATCGACAAGACCGAGCCCAACTCACCCGAACGCCGTGCCGCCTACAACTGCGACATCACTTTCGGTACCAACAGTGAGTTTGGTTTTGACTACCTGCGTGACAACATGGCCATGCGCCCCGAGGACATGGTACAGCGTCCGCACAACTATGCCATCGTCGATGAGGTCGACAGCGTGTTGATTGACGATGCCCGTACCCCGTTGATCATTTCCGGTCCCGTGCCCAAGGGTGAGGACCAGATGTTCAACGAGTTCAAGCCCAACGTGGAGCGCGTCTATAACGCACAGCGCCAGCTGGTGACCGGCCTGCTCGCCGATGCCAAGAAAATGATGGCCAGCGATGACGATGCCACCGTCAAGGAAGGTACGCTGAGGCTCTACCGCGCCTTCAAAGGTCTGCCCAAGTACAAGCCCCTGATCAAGTTCCTGAGCGAGGAGGGTGTCAAGACCGCCATGCTCAAGACCGAGGCCTACTACATGCAGGACAACAACCGCGAGATGCCCATTGTGACCGACCCGCTGTTCTTCATCATCGATGAGAAGAACAACACCGTCGAGATGACCGATAAGGGTATCGATGTGCTCACCAAGGGTACCGATGATCCCCAGTTCTTCATTCTGCCCGATATCGCTGCCCAACTGTCGGCAGTGACCAACGAGCCCCTCACCGATGAGGAGAAGATGAACAAGAAGGATGAGCTGCTCGCTAACTACTCTGTCAAGGCCGAGCGCGTGCACACCGTCACCCAGCTGTTGAAGGCCTACACCCTGTTCAACCGCGACGACGAGTATATCGTCGATGCCGAGGGCAAGGTGAAGATCGTCGATGAGCAGACGGGCCGTGTGATGGAAGGCCGCCGTTACAGCGATGGTCTGCATCAGGCTATCGAGGCCAAGGAGGGTGTGAACGTCGAGGCCGCCACCCAGACGTTTGCCACCATCACGCTGCAGAACTACTTCCGCATGTACCACAAGCTGGCTGGTATGACCGGTACCGCCGAGACCGAGGCTGGTGAGTTCTGGGACATCTACAAACTGGATGTTGTGACCATCCCGACCAACAAGCCTGTGATCCGTAACGATATGGCTGACCGCGTTTACAAGACGCAGAAAGAGAAATTCAATGCCGTTATCGCTGAGATTGAGGCCATGCGCAACTCAGGACGACCCACACTGGTGGGTACCACAAGCGTGGAAATCAGTGAGATGCTGAGCCGTATGCTCAACCTACGCCGCATTCCCCACAACGTGCTGAACGCCAAGTTGCACCAGAAGGAGGCTGACATCGTTGCCCAGGCTGGTCAATCGATTGATGGCAAGGGTGTTGTGACCATCGCCACCAACATGGCAGGTCGTGGTACCGATATCAAGCTGTCGCCCGCCGTTAAGGAGGCTGGCGGTCTGGCTATCATTGGTACTGAGCGCCATGAGTCACGCCGCGTTGACCGTCAGTTGCGCGGTCGTGCCGGTCGTCAGGGAGACCCGGGTTCTTCGGTATTTTTCGTCTCGTTTGAGGATAAACTGATGCGTCTGTTTGCCAGCGAGAGCGTTGTCAAGACGCTGGACCGTCTGGGACTCAAGGACGGTGAAGCCATTGAAAGCGGCATGGTGACCAAGAGCATCGAGAACGCCCAGAAGCGTGTCGAGGAAAACAACTTCGGTATCCGTAAGCACCTGCTCGAATATGATGACGTGATGAACGCCCAGCGTAAGGTGATCTACACCCGCCGCCACCACGCCCTCATCGGTGAACGCATCGGTCTGGACATCATCAACACCCTGTATGACAGTGTGGAGGATATGATTGAAAAGTATGGTCCCGACGAATTTGAGGACTTCAAGATGAACGTGCTCAAGACCTATGCTATCGAGACTCCGTTTGATGAGGAGGAATTCCGTCGCATGGACGATAGAAAGAAGCAGGATATCCTGTATGACGCCGTTCTCAAGGCATTCAACCGCAAGATGGAACGCCTCAGTGAGGTCGCTGATCCCATTATCCAACAGATTGTCGCCGACCAAGCCGCTAACGGTATGGAGGCCCAAGGTCTGATCCGCGTGCCCATTACCGACGGCAAGCGCACCTTCGGCATCGTGATTGATATCAAGGAGGCCGCCGAGACTCACTGCAAGTCGCTCACCAAGCAATGGCAGAAGGCAGTCATGCTGCTTACCATCGACGATAACTGGAAAGAGCACCTGCGTGAGATGGACCAGTTGCGCCAGAGTGTACAGAACGCCAGCTATGAGCAGAAAGACCCGCTCGTAATCTACAAGACCGAGGCCTTCAACATGTTCAAGCAGATGGTAGCCATCATGAATGGCAAATCTATCGCCATCCTCATGCGTGGCCAGATTCCCGAGGCACCGCCCCAACAGAACGTGTCACAGAACGAGCCCCAGCAGCGTCGTCCACGCTATAGTGAGGGTCGCGGTGGCGAGCCCGATGCCAGTCGTCCCAATGCAACTCCCATGGGTCCCCGTCCACAAGGTCCCACTGGCCCCATCCGCAACGAAGGTCCCAAGATTGGCCGTAACGATCCCTGCCCCTGCGGCAGCGGCAAGAAGTACAAGAACTGCCACGGCCGCGGCTTGTAATAATACGCCTTGTCACAGAAAATAAGACAGACGTGTCAATCGCAATGGTTGACACGTCTGCTTTTTACTAGAGAATTGAGTCTATATTAACGTAAATTCGATGAATTTGTTGTTTATCCATCAGGGCATTAGCAACTCCCCCTCTTAGATAAGAGGGGGTGCCGCGTGAGCGGCGGGGGCGTTGATGCTACCTGAGAATATAAATCATACTCCTCCGGCGCACTCCCCCTCCTCCGCCCTAACGGGCACCTCCCCCCAGGCGGGGGAGGAATCCCTCCTCCCCTATCTTAGGGGAGGAGTTGATTGACAGCACTTTATTTTCATCGAACTCACGTTCTATTCTGGCATTTCGTCGTCGATGATGAGGTGTAGCCACTGGGCTGTGGTCAAGGGAATGGGGCCTGCGGACTGGGTGGACATCAGGCGCTCGTTGAGTTCCTGCAACAGGGGGCGGGCGTCACTTTCTCCTGCCTGCTCGATGATGGCGTGAGCCTCAGGCATCGCACGCTCCATCACGGCTTGGGACGACGGGCGCAGCAGGAAACTGCGCCAGTAGAGCCAGTAGGCATAGTCATAGATACGTTGGGCATCCTGCGGGTTATCTGAATCCACCTCGCTGGCGATGTTGAATTGTCTGGGGACAGGCGCTCCCTCATATTCCTCATCCAGGAGCATGAAGAATGCCGTGGCCAGCGCTTCCAGTTCCTTATCGTGTGGATCAAGAACATCGCTGCCACATTCACCGGCTATTGTCCACCATATCACATAGCGCACATCATCACGGTTCAGTTCATAGTCCACATAATCCTCGCTGCGGCCGTAGTGAGGCAATGGCGTGCCGTGCCTGTCGTTGTGCAGGCGAGAAAATGAGCGCCAAACGCCGCCATCGGCCACCACGTCCTGATAGTAGCCTGTCACAGCCAGTACCACATCGCGACGCACATCGTCGTCCAATCCACGCAGCCATGGCGACTCGTCCCACAGCTTGGCCAACCGCAGGGCAACCCACAAGTAAAACTGGTCAGTCTCGGCCACCCTCGGGTGATTGGGCTGCCGCTCCATAAAATCCTTAACCCTAATTTCCATCTTCCTTTAAATAAAAAACGGGAAAACGCTGATGTCTTCCCGTCTGTGGTTGAGCCGCGAGCGGGACTCGAACCCGCGACCTTTTCGTTACGAATGAAATGCTCTACCGACTGAGCTATTGCGGCTTGGTGCACTGCGATTATTTGCAATGCGGGTGCAAAGGTATAACAAATTTTCTAATCCCACAAGGATTAGTCCACAATTTGTTTGCTGTAGGTGATCTTGATCTTAGCCTTGTCGAGCAAGAGTTTCACGATGGCCGGCCGTGATATCATGGGCGAAATCTTGGTGACCACCGACGAGGCGGTTGAATAGCCATAGTAACCATAGGACTGCGGATAGACGTAGTTGGTCACATCCACAGGGGTGATGGTAAAGTTGATATCTTCCTCGGTAGCAATGCCGCCCTGGTTATTAATGATGTTGATAACGTAGTCACGCAATCCAGTGAAGGTGTACTGCTTGCTGGCTGGCTCATAGATGGCATAGAACGAATCCTTGTTGTTGGCCAAGCTGTCACCATTGATGAAATTGTCCTTCTTGGAAGTCCTGACCATGAGCAGATAGGTGGGTGGCTCGATGTCATACTGGGTAGCGGGAACACTCACCGGCAGCTCAAACGACAAGGTGTTGATGATCGACTGACTATTGGACACATTTGCCTGATAGTGGTCGATGATATCCTGAATGGGGAAGCGCACCTGCACTTCATAACCGGCAGGAGCGGCGATAATAGCCTCACCATTGTTGACCATCGCCTTCACAGCGTCATCGATATCAAAACGGATGATATTGTTAGAGACGATTTCTGGTGTGGAAGCCAGATAGGTCTGTGAACGTGCGGAATCGACCTCGGCGGTATCACTCAACACCACATGCTTGTGATAATAGACATTCAACTCGGTGGACTTGATATTTATCACATGACCGCTGCCATAATTATTGGTGATATAGATGCCCGGGAAAACATCGGCAAACGCCTTGGGGCTTGCAAACTTCTCGGGATGGCTTTTATAAGTATTGAACAGGTCACGGGCCAACGATGTTGCCACGGGGATAGACAGCACACGCGTGGTATCCACCTGACGGGTTCCCGTCACATAGGACTCACCTACCTCTGTCCAGCCCGACAACGGAGAATAGGATTCCGAGGCCAGCAGGTCGCTGGGGTCATAGTATCCCGTGGGATCAAAGTCACTATAGATGGGATCGGGCAACACTTTGTTCAGCCTGTACACGCTCAATCGCATGGGAGCCAATGGGTCACCCGTATAGCCTCCGCTAACCGGCAGGCGCAATATCAGGCGGCACGAGTCAATCCACTCGGCCTTAATGCCTGCAGTATCAATGTTCACAGCGGGCATCCACATGGTCACGGCTTCGGCAGCCAGGCGGCCGAAACCATCGGCCTGAAGGGAGCCCAGCATTTTGGTGCTTGTGCGCATCTGCACACGGTCGTTGAGCACCGATTTTCCAGTGATTACAAATGATGAATCTTCGATGATTGACGAAACGCTATCGGTAATGGAAACACCGATGGTCTCGTCGGTACATGCGTACAGGCCGAGCAACGCTGCCGCTGCCAGTATCACATTGAAAAGTTGCTTCATATTCTCGAAATGATATAAAAACGATTTGAGAAACTACTAGAACTGTCTAAAACCTTAATTAGAGTGAAGCGTAGAAATCCGTCACCTTGTTGACATCATCGTCATCGATGAACTGGAGCTTGGGCAACGCCGATGCGGCTTCAAGGACACGCTCGTCAACGCCGGCCTCACACTCGATCACGGCATCGCTGTACTTCAAGGAGTAGGCCATCAAGTCCTGATAAGTCAATTCTTTACCGGCGATGGGTTTGAGCGCATTCTTGGGCACACCGTCCATGTGCATTTTCTCACTCAATCGGGCATCCAGCGGTGCAAGGATTTCCTCGTTGAACAGAGCTGTCACAATCTTGGCATCACGGAACGAGGGATCGTCGCCATAGATGGTGCGGATGTAAACTGGCGCTAGGGCCGAAATCCATCCTGTACACTGGATGATATCGGGAACCCACCTCATCTTGCGGATCGACTCGATGACGGCGCGCACAAAGAACAGGCTGCGCTCATCATTGTCGCTGGGTGAACAATTCATCTCCAGCTCGTCGATGCGGTTGCTTGCAAAATAGTCCTCATTATAGATAAAATATACCTGGAAATGAGCCTGTTGCAGCGTGGCCACCTTGATGATGAGCGGGTGATCGGTATCGTCGATAATCACATTCATACCCGATAGCCTGATCATCTCATGCAACTGATTGCTACGCTCGGCAATCATGCCATACTTGGGCATGAAAGTACGCTCCTCAATGCCGTGCTCTTTTATGCCTTGCGGAAAAATCCTGCCAATCTGCGACAAGCGTCGTTCAGGCACGTATGGCGCAATTTCCTGCGATATAAATAAGACTTTCTTTACATCCATCTTGCTTTCCTCTTATTTTATAATGCAAAGATAGCAATTTTTTTTCATTTTTGTGTCATCATTAGAGCAGATGTAGGTGATTTTTAAGTAAAAAACACCCGTTTTTAACATCTTCTAATCATTTTGAGACACCAAAATGCTACACTTTGAGGCAAACAGACAAAAATAGGAGAGCACTTCCTTCAAGCAGGAAATACCCTCCACTTTCAAAACACACACACGATTAAGTCTGTATTTAAAATGGGCTTCCTTTCATTACCAAATGTCCTATTTATTATTGAACTGATTCATCCCTTAGTAAGTCCATTGGCAATATTACGGTAGTCTTCTAGCTTAAGCCCTAAATATATCTATTACGTTAATAAATCTAAGTTGTGTGGATACAAAGAAACACAGAATTTTTGAATTATATACACCTTAACAAGCATTAAGAGACCAATCAACCAATCACAAGGACAAACAGGCAAAAAATCAAGACCAAATCCCACGATTAATCAGTGAAAACAAGGCGTCCATTCCTCTACAGGTATGGAATACCTGTCAACTTTTGTAGTCAAAAATCAAAATTTTCGTCAATAAACCTAAAAAAATGTATTCCCACTGTACAACCTATCAAAAAACGCTGTATATTTGCAACTCAAGTAAGAACACAACTTGGAATGTTGACTCAGATTTATAACGGCCATGTGCTCACTCCCGAGGGCTGGATCAATGGTGGCTCGGTCATCATCGAGGATAGCCGCATCAAGGAGGTGAGCAAGAGCAGCCGCCAACTGGAAGGCATGGACAAGGCTATCGATGCCCACGGAATGCACGTGGTGCCCGGTGGCATTGACCTGCATTGCCATGGCGGTGGCGGCTGTGACTTCCAGGAATGTACACGCGAGGCCTTTGAGACCGTTGCCAGTACGCACCTGAAGCATGGCACAACTTCCATCTATGCCACCTTATCCTCGTCTCCTATCGACATGATGGAACGGGCATGCCAGACGTGCGACGATCTGATGAAAGAACAAGGCTCCACCATCATGGGTATGCACATGGAGGGTCCCTACCTCAACCCTAGCAAGGCCGGAGCCCAGATGCCTGAGGTCATCCGCATCCCTGAACCAAATGAGTACAGGCACATCGTTGAGGACTTTGATTGTATGCGTCGTTGGGACACCGCTCCTGAGTTGCCCGGGGCAGTCGAGATGGGTCAGTACATCACTGGCAAAGGCATCATCGCCGCCATCGCTCACACTGCCGCCGAGTATCCGCATGTCAAGGCCGCTTGGGATGCAGGCTACACCCTTGCCACCCATTTTTACAACGCTATGCCTGGCTTCCACAACGTGCGCGAGTTCAAGCATGCTGGTACCGTGGAAAGTATCTATCTGCTTGAAGATATGGCCGTTGAGGTGATTGCCGATGGCATCCATGTGCCCGCCACCCTGCTCAATCTGGTGTACCACATGAAGGGCGTGGAACGCACGGCGTTATGCACCGATGCCCTTGCCGTGACCGACAGCGACAGCGAACATGCCTTCGACCCCCGCGTCATCATCGAGGACGGTGTGTGCAAGCTTTCGGACCGCAGCGCTCTAGCCGGCAGTATCGCCACAATGGACCGCCTCATCAAGACAATGGTGCGCGTTGTCGATGTTCCCTTGCAGGACGCTGTCAGGATGGCCAGCGAGACACCTGCCAGAATCATGGGCATCTATGATCGCAAGGGCTCTATCCAGCGTGGCAAGGATGCAGATATTCTGCTGTTTGACAGCGACATCAACCTGCGCGGAGTCTATTCCATGGGCGAGTTCGTCAAGGGCAGCGACCGCATTGCTCCCGCCGAAATCGTTGAGCGCTGACCTGATACAAAACCGTGCATTGAACAAAAAAATCGATGATTTTTTGCCACAAGTATTGCACAGGAACAAAAATGATATTATCTTTGCACCCGCGTTTGAGAGAAACGCCTTATATGGTGGATGTAGCTCAGCTGGTTAGAGCGTCGGATTGTGGTTCCGAAGGTCGTGGGTTCGAGCCCCATTATCCACCCATAAATGAATAAAAACCCGAAAAAACCTGCTTCACATTGTGTGAGGCAGGTTTTTAGGTTTATTATATCCTGTTTCAATACTAGAGACCGAGGATGCTCTTAACCATCGGAGTGAGGTCAACGGTAGAGGGGCCTGTGTAGGCAACGGGAGTGACAGCTGTGTCAAATACCACATCGAGGGCTGCCCGCTCGCCAGCAGTGCGGATGGCGGCCTGTACCTTATCGGCAATGGGACGGGTAAGTGCCTCACGCTTGGCGGCCAGGTCATCGGCGGCACGGCGCTCAAACTCACGCATTTTCTTGTCACTCTCCTGCAATTCCTGCACACGGCGTTCCTTGATGGTCTCTGGCATCAAGGCATCGGCAGCCACCGTCTGGTAGTCGGCATATTTCTTGTCAAACTCACCCTTCAGCATTTCATACTCGGCATGATAGCTGTCACTCAAAGCCTTGAGCTGTGCCTCGGCCTGAACCTTCTCGGGCATGAGGTCAAAGATCTCTTGGGAATTGATAATACCAATCCGAGCCTGAGCCATAACAACGAGCGGCAACATCGCCACTGCAATCATCAATAATCTTTTCATATTGTTCTAATCGGTTAAATACACATTATATATATTGGGCAAAGATATAGACTTTTTTTGACTTCAGCATAATCTCTACAGACAATAATTAGCAGTCACTTGCAAAACCTTGTGTCAAACTCAGCGACAAGTGGCTTCGAAGAAGCGGACGGCTCGGAGAGCCGACTTTGTTAGAAAACACCATGCAAGACCCTCGCAGAGGGTCGCAGCTTGGTGCTAAGGAACGGCTGTCATGTGCGTCGAAGACGAACTTCAATCCGTCAGCATTTGCATAAGATTGTCATAATTGATATCTTTGCACTATAATCCAACAAACACTAAGCTACTATGAGTGCAGTCAGTTCAATGTTTCACGTTGTCATAAACACCTACCGTCGCCAGATGACAATTCCCGACGAGACCAGTGAGCACATGTATCGATATATCTGGTCTATTATCAAGAGTCGCAAATGCCGACTCTACCGCATCAATGGGACTGGCAACCATATCCACATGCTTATTGAACTGTCACCTACTATGGCATTGAGTGACCTGGTACGTGACATCAAACAGGGAAGTAGCAAGTGGGCCAAGCAGCAAGTTTATTTTCCACAATTCAACGGATGGGGAAAGGAATATGGCGCATTCTCCGTCGGCCAACGCGAGAAGGATGTCGTGGTCAAATATATCATTAATCAGCGTGAACACCACAAATCAAGACCATTTGAAGATGAATACAGGGCCATTATTGAGGAATGTGGTCTTGAGTGGAATGACTTCAGGCTAACGTGAATTCAGACCGCCAATAAAAGTTCGTCTTCGACGCACGATGCTCTTGTATCTCAAGCACCAAGCTGCGTAGGCCTTCGGCCCACTTGCATGGTGTTAATCATGAAATCGGGTCATCCGACCCGACAGGACTCTTCGAGTCCCTCTTGTTGGAACACTGACACATAGTTTTGCTGGCGAGCCAAATTAGCAGAAATTCCCTCGCCTCCCAATCGAGGCAAGGGAATTCGCATCTTAACAAATATCGTGTGTGTTTCGTGTTTTTATTTGATGCCTAACTTGGCTTTTACCTTGGCGCTCACGTCCTCGGCATTGGTACCGGTGTAGATGATGGCACCGGCAGCCTGGTCGAAGATGAAGGTGTAACCACCCTCGGCACCAACAGCCTGAATAGCATTCTGCAGTTTCTGCGTGATGGGAGCGAGCAGGGTGTCCTGCTGGCGCTGCAGATCCTGAGCAGCGGTCTGCTGGAAGTTCTGAATCTTCACGTAGTCGTCCTGCAATTCCTGGTTGTGACGATCCTTGATAGCTTGGGGCGTAGTTGCATCCTTATCGGCGGCCTCATAGTCGCTCATCTTCTTCTGGAAAGCGTCCTGCAGGTTCTTGAACTCGGTCTCATACTTGTCGCTCACCTGCTTGAGGGTGTTCTCGGCGGTGGCCTTCTCGGGCATCACGTTGAAAATCTCACTGGTGTTGACATAACCGAATTTTTGAGCTTGTGCAGCAAAGCACATCATAGTAGCCGTAACGGCTAAGAGCATAAATCTTTTAAACATGTCTAAAATTGATTTTGTTAGTATACTAATAATCTTCTTTTTTTCTTGCTATTGGCTAGAGACCAAGATCTCACTAATCTCTAAACTCTAAACCCTAACCTCTAAACCTCAAGTTTCGGTTTTCCGAAACTTGAATTCCTTACTTGTAACCCATCTTCTCGAGCACCTCGTTGCTCACGTCGATGCGCGGCGAGGCAAAAATGATGCTCTGACTGCTGGCACGGTCCATAATCAACTGGAAGCCACGCTCCTCACACACCTTCTTGCAGGCATTGTAGATATCGTCCTGAATGGGCTGGATGAGCGACTGACGCTTCTTGAACAATTCACCCTGGGGGCCAAAGTACTTGTACTGGAGCTGCTGTGCCTCTTTCTCCTTCTCGGTGATTTCGGCCTCTTTCTTCTTCTTCTGGTCGTCGGTCAGGAAGACCATGTCGGCCTGGTAGTTCTTGTACATGGTGTCGGCCTCCTTCTTGAGTTCGTCCACCTCACGCTGCCAGCGCTGCGACACCTGGTTCAACTGCTCGTTAGCCATCTCATAGGCCGGGATGTTCTTGAGCACATACTCCATATCCACAAGAGCAAACTTCTGCGCGTTGGCGGCCATGAAGCCGGCAACAAGCGCCACTGCGATTAATGCAAATCTCTTCATATCTTTCTTTATTTTTTGGTTGTTAAATTACGACTTTTAGACTGAGATGATTGGAATTCGTTTATTAGGGACGTTGAAATTTTAACTTAACAGCGTTAAATCCATTAGAATTCCTGACCCAGTACGAAGTGGAAATTGCTGCCACCTTTCTGACCAAAGACGGTGTCGAAACCATAGCCCCAGTCAATACCCATCATACCAATCATGGGCAGGAAGATGCGGGCACCAACACCAGCCGAACGCTTGACATTGAACGGGTTGAAGTCCTTGACACTGGTCCAGGCGTTACCCGCCTCGACAAACAGGAGGGGATAGATGGTCGCACTCTGCGAGAGCATCAACGGGAAGTGCAGCTCTAGTGCAAAGCGGTCGTAGGCATAACCCTCATAGCCATAAGGGGTGAAGGCACCGTTCTCATAACCGCGCAGGGCAATGGTCTCGGTCGCATAGGTATAGGAACCTGACATACCGTCACCACCCACGTAGAAGGTCTCGAACGGCGACTTCAGCCACTTGTTCCAGCTGCCCAGCAGACCAAAGTCGGCACGGGTCATCAGCACGAGGGTCCAGCGGCCATCGGGGTCGGTGAGCGGGGTATAGGTACGGGCCTGGAACTTGAGTTTCCAGTATTCGATCCAGCGGTAGAGTTCCTTCTTGGACTGCTCGGTGTTGCTCTCGCTCAACGCCTTCCAGTTCTTCTTGCCGAACAGGCTGGCAGGAGGCGTGGCGTTGAAACTGAGGGTAAATGTACTACCCCTGCGGGTATAGAGCGGGTTGTCGATACTGTTGCGTGACAGGGTCAGTCCGAGCACAATCGAGTTAGACACACCGTTCTTCATATAATAAAGGTACTCCCAGTTCTTGAGGCTGTACCACTGGTAGCTCAAGTTTGCCATGAAGGTGAAGTAGTCGTCGGGCCACTTCAGACGCTTACCGAAGCCCACCGTCACACCAGCCATCTGCAGGTACTTGTTGGGGTCATAAGCGTTCTCATAGTAGTTGTAGCCGCTGTAACCTCCATAACCATAACCGTAACCACCATACCCGTAGCCACCCATACCATAGTAGTTGTTGTACATGTTGTACATGGCATTCTGGTACAGCTGGTTGTAGTAGGACGAGTTGATACCCGTCTGACGGCTGTAGAAGGCCGATACCGACAACGAATTGGGACGCTTGCCACCAAACCACGGGTCGAGGAACGACACGCTATAGGCCTGGTAGTACTTGGCGTTGGTCTGGGCACTAATCGTAAATGTCTGGCCCTCACCCTGCGGGATAAGACCCTTATAGGACGACGGGTGGAGCAGATTCTGGATGGAGAAGTTGGTGAACTTCAACGAGGCCTTGAGGATGACACCCGTCTGTCCCCAACCGGCACTCAGCTCAACTTGGTCATTGGCCTTGCTCTCCAGGTTCAGGATAATATCAACGGTTCCGTTGTCAGCGTTGGGTTCGGGGCGGATATCCATCTTCTCGGGGTCGAAGTGTCCCGTCTGGGCAATCTCACGGGCCGAACGCATGAGGTCCTCCTTAGAGAACAGGTCACCAGGACGCACACGCAACTCACGGCGAACGACCTTCTCATACAGGCGGTCATTACCATTGATGACCACCTTGTTGATACGAGCCTGTTTACCCTCAAACATGCGCATTTCCAGGTCGATGCTGTCGCCCTCAATCTTCGTTTCGATGGGAACGAGCTGGAAGAAGAGGTAACCATTGTTGAGGTAAAGGTTGGAAACGGCATCGTCATCTTCCTGGGTGCGCTTGTTGAGCAGTTTCTGATTATAGACGTCGCCCTTCTCAATGCCGAGCACCTCATTGAGGACAACCGACGGATAAACCGTGTTACCCACCCAAGTGATGTCCGAGATATAGTAACGCTTGCCCTCGTTGACGGTGAGATAGACGTCCACGCTCTTCTCGTCATAGGGCACAACGCTGTCGCTCACGATGACGGCATCACGATAACCCTTCTCGTTATACTTATCGATGATGAGTTGCTTGTCGGCCTCATAGTCGGTCTGGACGAATTTCTTCTGCGAGAAAATCTTCCACAGGTTCGTCTTCTCGTTGGTCTTCTTCATGGTGCGCTTGAGTTTGGAGTCGCTCAGCACCTCGTTGCCGTCGATATAGATCTTGTGAACCTTGATTTTCTCGTGCTTATCCACATTGATGTTGACGATGACCTCGTTTTGCTTGCTCAGGTCGGGCACCTGCACCACCTCGCAGGTGGCTTGGCCAAAGCCCTTGTTGGCATAGTATTTCTCGACGATGAGTTTGATGCGGTCGGCAATGTTCGGGGTCATCTGGCTGCCCGGCTGGAAATTCAGGCGCTCGATGATGTCCTTCTTCTCACCGCCCTTCATGCCGTTGTAATTCACCTGTGACACACGGGGTTGCTGGCGCAGGTTAAACACCAGCCACGCCTGGTCCTGATAAATCTTCTCGACCTGGATCTGTACCTTGGAGAACAGGCCTTGACGCCAGAATCGCTTGGCAGCCGCCTTGATGTCGTCACCAGGGATATCAACGCGCTGTCCTACCGACAAGCCCGAATAGCCGATGATGATGTTCTCGTCATAGTTCTCTACGCCCTCGACACGCAGGCCCGCAATCTGATATTGTGAGGGCGATGATGTGAAGACGATTTTAGGGTTATAGATGGTGTCGTTGACCGTGTAGGTTTCCTGGCCGTGGATAGCGGGAGCCACCGCGGTCACAGCCAGCAAAGCCAGCAACGTATGCTTGATTCTCTTCATTGAAAAATTATGCTTCATTATCATGATTAACCTGTTCGCTCGTTTTACCGTAGCGGCGCTCACGCGCCTGGAAGTCGGCAATCGCCTCGACAAAGTCTTCCTTGGTGAAATCGGGCCAATATTTTGAAGTGAAGTATAGTTCGCTATAAGCTATCTGCCACAACAGGTAGTTGCTCACGCGCAGGTCACCACCAGTGCGGATCAGCAGGTCGGGGTCGGGCATGTCGCGGGTGGCGAGGTGCTGCGAGAACATCTCGTCGTCGATGGCCTCGGGGTTGAGCACACCGCTGGCGGCCTCACGGGCCATTTTGCGGCAGGCCTCAACAATCTCCCAACGCGACGAGTAACTCAACGCCAGGCACAGCACCAGTCCAGTGCAGTGGCCCGTATCCTCCATGCACTTGCGCAGGCGGTTGGCGGCAAAGTCGGGCATCCGGCTCATGTCACCGATGGTGGTCAGTCGCACGTTGTTCTTGATCAGGTCGGGGGTCTGTTGCTCGATACTCACCACGATGAGGTTCATCAGGGCATCCACCTCGTCCTGCGGGCGGTTCCAGTTCTCGGTCGAGAAGGTGTAGAGCGTCAAGTATTTCACGCCCACCTCGCTGGCAATCTCGGTCGCCTGGCGAACGGTAGCCACACCATTCTCGTGCCCGAAGCTGCGTTCGTGGCCATGCTGCTTGGCCCAGCGGCCGTTGCCGTCCATGATGATGGCGACATGCTGCGGGATGCGCATGGGGTCTAACTGCTGTATTTTTTCGCTAAGTGATGACATAGCCTATCGTTAATCAATATGGTTACACTTGATGCAACGCTTGCCGAACTCAAAGGTCGCCGAGAAGGCGGCAAACGAGTACCAGTCGGTATTCTTGGCAAACGAATGCTTGATGCCGAACAAGTCGCTCAGGCCATCGATGCGGTCGCTGAACTCCTTGCGCATCGTGAACTCAAAACCCAAGTTGACCTTGTCCTTAAACTTGTATTTTACACCGATACCGATGGGGATGGTAAACGATGCCTGGTTGTGACCATTGCAGATGGCGAACACGAAACCCACACCTGCCACCATGTATGGCGTGATGGGCTTATATTTCTTGTAGAGGGGGCCGCGCCCGTAGTTCAGGAAATTGAACTCGGCCGTCAGTCCCAGGTCTATCAGACTTGAGTTGAACTCATAATTCAGACCGTCGGGGTACCAGGTCTCATCATACATGCTATGACCCCTGATGTCGGCATAATTGAGGTTGGCCTTGAATGCCCAACGGCTGTTGTGCACATAACGGAACATGCCGCCCACAGTGAAACTGGGATGCTTGAACAGGCTACCGTTGTTGGCCTCGCCCAGGTAGCCGGTCATACCCACATACGGGCCAGCCTCATACTTGTACTGCTGTGCCACACCAGGGAGCACAGCCAGCATGATAAACAGCGCTATGAACAGTGATTTCTTCATCGGCCTTTACTGGACGGGATAATTGGTCATGCGGTTATACACGCCGCGCCACACATAGGGCAGCAACGCGCCCTGGTCGTTGTAGCCGCCGAACAGATAGATGAATGGGCACTCCCATGAGGCCACCAGCGTCTTCACACGGCGGGGCAGGTATTGGCCAGCACTGGGAGTAAGCGTCTCCTCGTTGACAAAGGCCTGGGCTCCGTAGAACTTGGGCATGAAACTAGCCTGGGTAATGGTGGAGTCGCCCTTGGTCCAGGTGATACCCTGGGTGGTCGAGAGGTAGATATTGCCGTTCAAGGTTCCGTCGGCAAGCTTGCCGCCCATGACATACCACGTCTGCTGGGGAGCATAGCGGCGAACGCCGGGCAGGGTCTTGTAAGTGTAATAGGAGAACAGCGTAGCGTCGGTCAAAGCGGGCAGCACGCTGGAGTGGATGTTGTTGATCTTACCCCAATGGATGCCATCATAGCCCCACACGTCGCACAGCACCTTGCCCTGGCTGTCCTTGCCACCCACGATCATCGCCTGTTGCGTTACCGTCCAATCGTTGTCGGTCACAATCATGCCTGAGGAGCCAGTCACGGGGAAGCCCTCTTCAATCAGGGTAGACTCAAAGCCCTCGACATGGGGATACTCGTCGTGGTAGTAGTCTCCGTCACCCAAGATGATTCCCAGCACGCGGTTTTCGTAGGCGCCCAAGATGCTGTGCCAGGTCACGCCACACGAGGTCCACGCCATGCCGTCAGCCGAAGTGTAAAGCACACCGTCATCGGCAAGGATGTAGAGGGCATCGTCGGTGGCAGTGAGGGTATTCACCTGCGGGACGAAGGGCAACGCAACCGTCTGCTTGTCCCACGTGCCCTGATTGGGGGCGGTAGCGGTGAGCATCTGGCACTCCACGCCATTATAGACCATCGCATGGAACACATCATCCTTCTGCACTACCTTGTGGGCGATGGCGCTGCCACGGTAACCGGGCAGGTCACGGCGCCACGACTGGTTCCAGACGAGCGAGTCGGGGTTGTGCTTGTGCACGAGCACCTTGATCTCATAGTCCTTAACCTGACTCTGGTCGGTGGAGGTGACGGTAAACACCGTCTTGCCCGAGAAGTCCAGCTTGCGGGTCATTGAGGCGGTGTATTCGATGGTCGTGTCGCTCTGCTCGGTAGCACCAGTAATCTTAAACATCGCCGAGTGTACCGTGTTCATGAACTCAACAGTTACCTTCAAGCCAGTGATATCGGTGCCCACGGGCAGTGAGTCGGCATTATAAATCAAGCCGTTATCATAATCAATCGTGAAATGCACTGAATCCAGGCTAGTGAGCACTTCGTTATCGGCCTGCAAGGCAAAGTTCTTGATCAAGGTCGTCTGAGTGCTGGTGCTATAGGAATACACATCTTCATCTTTGTCCTTGTCTTTGCAAGAGACAAACGTGAATAATGACGAGAGCGAGAACGCAATCGCCAGCAACAGATATAGCGGTGTTTTATTAGTCATTCTTGTCTTTTAGTATCTTTCGCTTTTTTACAAACGGCAAAATTACAAAAAAATTGGCTCCCCACTGATGATTTTCTTATAAATAATGAGAGAAACCGCATTTTGCGGGGTCAAAGATACTACTTAACGGGCACACCACAGGCACCCGTTAAATATAATAAACGGTATATCGTGATTTTTTACACCTTTTTAACGAAGCGACGCACCCACGGTAACTACCGTTCATCAGTTACCACCACACAAAGACGCTAACACGCTAAGCTTTTTTCAATTAGCAGCCGCAACCTTAAAACTGCCTGTAAATAAATCGACATAAAGATGCCGTCTTTCTTATTCCTTTAATCCATAGGCAAGAAGTTAGTTGCCGTACAAGAGCATGTCGATAATCCCGGTTACATCACCGATGGTGATATTACCGTCACCATCCACGTCGGCAGCAGCGGGAACCTCACCGTTACTCAGCAGCAGGTCAATCAAATCGGTCAAATCAGTGATACTCATAACGCCATCACCATCCACATCACCGGAGATGACGTCGAAGTTCTTCTCAACGATATTTGCAAACTTGTACCAGTAGTCAGTCAACATATAGTCCTCTGTAGCCCCAATAGGAATATACAAGGTTGCCGTGTTATAGGCGTTGTTAGTGAAAATTCCGCTAGAGGTCATTGTCGGAGCGATATCAGATTTGGATACGACCGTCTCTATTGTATTACAATCCCTAAATGCATTGTTGTTTATAACCGTCAAATTTGCTCCTAATGTGACTTCTTTTAAGGATGTACATTTCTCAAAAGCATAGGAGTCTATTCTGACAACATTAGGAAGATCAACTTCAGTCAAGCCAGTACAATTGCTGAACATATGTTGTCCTATAATGGCATTCTCAATTTGGACATCGGTTAAGCCAGTGCAGTTTTGGAATACATATCCCCGGACAGATGACAGAGACTTAGGAATCCTCACGGCCTTCAATGCATAGCAGCGATAGAAAGCTTTTTCTCCAAGAAACGAAAGCTTATCACTTAATTGGATTGATTTGAGGTTAGAGCAGTCTTGAAAGGCTCTATCACCCAATGTAACAACACTATCGGGAATCACAATGTCGGTGAAATTGGTACAATTCTGAAATGCACCAGCACCAATGGTCAGCAAATTGTCAGGAAGTTTATAGTCGCATTGCAATGCTGTGCATCCATAATAGGCACTTATTCCAATCGAAGTGACATCCCCCAAGATCTCAATTTCTTTTAAAGCAGTGCAACTGTTGAAACAATAGGCAGGAATAGCCGTCGCCTGTTCGCCAAGGGTCACTTTGGTTAAACCTGTGCAATTGGAAAAAAGCCCATATTTACTATAATTGACATAGCTGTCACTATCGTATGATTCAAGTGTTGTGACCGAATTGGGTATTGTAATTTCAGTGAGAGCCAGACAATTATAAAACGCTCCTGAACCGATGGTCGTCACACTGTTTGGAATTGTAACATCGGTAAGTGTTATACAATTGCTGAACGCACTACCTCCAATGGTCTTTAGATAGTTTTTCATGGATATCGTGGTCAATCGGTTACAGTCCGAAAAAGAGTAATTACCGATTGTCTCCAAACTGTTAGGAAATGAAACAGATGTCAAGCGGGAACAACCAGAGAAAGCATAATTCCCAATGCTGGTTAACCCTTCATTCAACGTGAGCCGAGACAATCGAGAACAATCCATGAACGCTTCTTTTCCTATCGATTCCACGCCAGGCATTATGGTCACAGTCGCAAGTGCAGTGCAACCCTTGAACGCTTTATCGCCAAACGTTGATACACTTCCAGGCACCGTCAAAGATGACAGCGCCGTACAATTTTCAAATGCACTTGTGTAGATTGTTTGCAGGTTACTACCAAGTGATACCTGAGTCAATCCAGTGCAACCCTTAAAGGCAATCTCACCAATATAAGTCACGCCAGGCCCGACTGTCAATTGAGTGATGCCTGTGCATTCATTGAACGATTGCCAGCTAATATATGCGTTCGGCACTGTGACATCAGTTAAGCTAGTGCATTTCTCAAATGCACCTCTACCTAAATATTCAACACTATTTGGTATTGTCACGTTTTGCAGCGCAGAGCACTTTTGGAATGCATGTTCTTCAATCCTTTTTAGCGATTGTCCCAAGGTTACCGTACTCAGAGATGTGCAGTTAGCAAATGCAGCTTCGTTGATTGTGGTAACTGTGTTGGGAATGACAACTGAAGTCAGCTGAATATCATGTAAAAAAGCATTTGAGCCAATAACTGTGACCGCATATTGCTTGTCATTATAACGCACTACGCTTGGAATGATCACATTACCAGAATAAGTGGGAGTAGCATCATCATAATTTCCTTTATAAACCACTGTGAGGGTGCTGTCTCCACTGTTAATCTTGTAGTAGATGCCACCCGATTCGAAGTCGTAAGCGGCGGCGGTGATGGAGCCTGCTATGAGGCAGACGAGCAGGAAGGCGATTTTTAAGAAAATCTTTGTTCTGTTCATAATTTTGTGCTTTTAAGTTGTTGATAATTTGGCGAATAATACTTGATTTCATCTTGGGGTCAAGACACAAAAAAGGTGCAGATCTGTTGACTTGCACCGTACTGAGGCTCTGCAATGCCCTACACTCTATACAAGCAATAGTCCACACCTATACAGGTGCGAACGTCTATGCTTGTTACCCGGAGTGTAATTGAAATTTTGCAGATTTCAGTACTGGATAACGCAGCTAACGTTACGCGAAAAAATCACTACTTCCTCATGTCCTTAGCGAGGGCAAGCCCTCACGGCACAAAGTTAGCACATTTCATCAAAAACTACAACAAAGAGAACCGAATCTTGTACAAACAATCCGCTACAGCTTGCCACGAAATGCAAAAAATCAATTTCGTGGCAGAAAAATACCACAAATTCCTGCCACGAAACGCAAAAAAATAATTTCGTGGCAGAAAAACAACCCAATATTTTGCCACGAAATGCAAATTTTGTATTTTTGCACCACAAATAAACAGAAAATGATATGGCAAAGTTAATAGCTCGTGAATCCGAGATTAAAGAATTACAGTCACTCTATCACTCCGGCCAAGCCGAATTTGTGGTCATATACGGCCGCCGTCGTGTTGGAAAAACATTCCTTGTGCGCAATGTATTTGAGGAACAATTTACCTTTGAACACACGGCGATGTCTCCTGTTGAGTTTGATGACAACAACTTACTTGAACGCCAGTTGCAAAGCTTTTATCTCGCCCTCAAGAATTGCGGTTCGGACATCGAACAATGCCCTTCAAACTGGTTAGAAGCATTCCAGGCTTTGCGTGAGTTCTTGCAAACCCAGCCAGGCACCAGTCGCCAGGTTGTTTTTCTCGATGAACTGCCTTGGATGGATGTGCCCGGCTCTGGATTCTTGACCGCATTTGAACATTTCTGGAATAGTTGGGCCTCAGGCCAAGATCGCATCATGCTCGTGGTGTGTGGATCGGCAACCTCCTGGATAGCCGACCATTTGATCAACAGCTATGGCGGTTTGTATGGCCGCACTACACGCGAAATCAAGCTATCACCGTTCACGCTGTCGGAATGCGAGCGATATTATGAATCCCGCGGGATTGTCATGAATCAATATGACCAGTTGCAATGCTATATGGTCTTAGGGGGGATGCCTTATTATCTGTCCTACCTAGAACGAGGCAAGAGTCTAGCACAAAATATTGATCAACTGTTTTTTAGCCCTTCGGGCAAACTCTATCAAGAATTCGACCGCCTTTTCAGGTCATTGTTCGTCCGTCACGAGCGATATGCTCAAATCGTGCGCTTTCTCTCAACCCGCAATGAGGGTTACACGCGCAAGGAAATCTCTCAAGGCACATCAATCCCTTATGGAGGCGCATTAACAACCATATTAAGAGCTTTAGAAGCCAGCGATTTCATCAAGCATTACGTTCATTATAGCGGCTCGAAACGACACGTGTATTATCGTCTCACCGATTGTTTTGTGTTGTTCTATTTGCATTTCATCGATAAGAAGCCTGTGAGACCAAACTTCTGGCAAGCGAGCCATCTCTTGCCAGAATTAAATGCATGGCGAGGATTCTCGTTCGAAAACGTATGCTTTACTCATATCATGATGCTTAAACGGGCGCTCGGCATTCCCGCCGTGGATATCGAGTACTCGCCATGGCGTAGCCGTGAAACATCACCAGGTGCCCAAATCGACTTGGTGATTGACCGCAGTGACCGTGTGATCAACTTGTGTGAAATGAAGTTCTTCCTTGATCTGTTTGAAGTGAAGCGCGACTATGATATGGTCCTTAGACACAAGGTCGCGACATTTATTGAAGAAACCCGTTGCCGCAAATCAGTTCATCCTGTTCTCATCACAACCTTTGGGATAAAAAAGAACGCTTATAGTGATTTCTTCCAAAATGTAATCACAATGGATGACTTGTTCGTGTGAGGTAAGTGATTTGGTTACCGTCGATGGTGTGGTGTTCAGTCATTTGGCCGTCGATGACGGGGGCACGGACGCCCTGGCCGACCCGACGGGGACTGACCTCGATGCGGGCCTCGTCCCACACGCCCTGGTCGATGAGGTCTTGCAAGACGATAGCACCTCCCTCAATCATGACACTGGTCACCTTCCGGCGGTACAGGTCGGCAAGCCAGCAATGGGGGTCGGCGGTGTCGAGTTTGACATATTCCACGGGACCAACGACCTCGCTTTTCACCTCATTATAGACGATGGTGGGCAGGCCGTCAGTAAGCATGTTCAGGTTGTCGGGGATTGACAAGTTGCGGGACAGAATCACCCTCAAAGGGTTCTTGCCTGGCCAGTATCGGGTCGTCAGTGAGGGGTTGTCGATGCGGGCCGTGTTGGCACCCACGACGATCGCGTCGCACAAGGCCCGCTGGCGGTGCATCAGCCGCATGGTTACGGGGGTGGACATGTGCAGGGGGTTCTCACCCGCCTCGGGAGGCAAAGCAATGAATCCATCGGCAGTCTGAGCCCACTTGAGTTGCACCCAGGGGCGGCCCATGGTATGGGCGGTCATGAAGCGATGGTTCAAGGCACGGCACTCCTGTTCGAGCACACCGATGGTGACCTCTACCCCAGCCTCTTGCAACATGGCCACACCACGGCCTGAGACCTCCTTGTAGGGGTCCAGGCATCCCACCACCACACGCGGAATGCCCCGCTCGATGATCAAGCGGGCACAGGGCGGCGTCTTGCCGTAATGGGAGCAGGGTTCTAGCGTCACATACAGGGTGCAGTCACGCAGCAACGCCTCATCACGGACGCTAGCGACGGCATTGACCTCGGCATGACCCTCACCACAACGGCGGTGCCAGCCCTCGCCGATGATGCGACCATCGGGGGCGACTATCACAGCGCCCACCATGGGGTTGGGCGAGGTGCGACCCTCTCCCTGGCGTGCCAGCTGCAAGGCACAACGCATATATTTCTCGTCAATCTCCATATAAAAAGGAAGACAATAAATACAATTATTACAATGGCATCCGCACTCAAGATAATAAAGAATACAACAATGACTAAGCGGAGAGATAATTAAAAAAGTTGTTCAAGTTGTTGTTTGTTGTTCTTGTTGTTTGATTATCTGGCGGCAGCTATGGCAAAGCGCACTTTGCCGAAACTGTCCTCGATGATGCGCACCTCGTCGAAGCCATTGTCCTGCAACAGGCGCTTCACTTCGTTGCCAAAGCGCTGATTGATTTCCAAGTAGAGCCGGCCACCCCGCTCCAGCGACTGGGCGGCATAGGGGGCGATGGCCTTGTAGAACATCAGCGGGTCGTTATCGGGCACGAATAGGGCCTGCCCGGGCTCATAGTCCTTGACGTTGCGATCCATCGCCTCGCGCTCACTCCAGCACACATAGGGCGGATTGCTCACGATGATATCGTAGCTTGCGGCAGGCTGCGGCAAGAGCATGTCGCTCTCGAAAAAGCGCACTTTGACCTTCAAGGCGACAGCATTTTCACGTGCCACAGCCAGGGCATTACGCGAGACATCGAGGGCATCGACCTGGGCAAACTTCAACGCCCTGGCCAGCGAGATGGCGATGCAGCCGCTGCCTGTGCCCATGTCGAGGACACGCAGGTCGCTCGACGGGTTCTCGTCGATGATGAGATCTACAAGCTGTTCGGTCTCGGGACGAGGGATGAGCACGGCTGGTGCCACCTTGAAGCGGTGACCATGGAACCGCGCGGTTCCCACGATGTACTGCAACGGCTCGTGGCGCTGCAGCCGTGTGATGATGTCCTTGATGCGCTCAGGGGCAAATGCGGGCAATTCGCTCTCCTGGCGCAGGGCCACATCCACCTGATCATAATTGAACACGTCCTCGCAGATGACCCGTATCATCGCCTGCACTTCCTGGGGCTCGGCCACAGTGGTCAACCCGCTCTTGAGTATTTCTATCGCTTCCTTGAGTATCATAATGGCGCAAAGATACAAATTTTTCGGCTAAATCATTCCAAGAGGACCAGGTAACTTCGCCTGCGAAAAAAAAGACTGGAACATCATGCCAGAATGTATGGACACCCAATCAACAAAATATACCAAATAACATTCTATGTACCCTAAACACACGCAAACCTCTATAGAAAATCATCAAAAACAGCAATTTTGAAGATTTTTTTGAAATTTTCTTATAATTTGTTCGTTTCTTTAGAAAAAATTGTTGTAACTTTGTAGCATCGCTAGTGCAATCTTTGTGCTGACGAAGGATGTTTGGACATTGTAAATGAACATGTTGAACTAACATTTATCTGTAATAAACATACTAAAATAACAAACTATAAAACTATATTACTTATGGCAACTAAACTTGATTCACTCGACTACAAGATTTTGAAAATGCTGTCACTGAATGCCCGCAAACCCTATTTGGAGATTGCAAGAGCTTGCAACGTATCGGGCGCAGCAATTCATCAACGCATCCAGAAGCTGTATAACATGGGCGTCATCAAGGGCTCCATCTCTCTCATCGATCCTTCATCGGTGGGCTATCAGACGTGTGCCTACATCGGATTCTTCCTTAACGACCCCTCCAAGTTTGACGAGGTGGTGGCTAGGCTCAAGACCGTCCCCGAGGTGGTGGAATGCTACTTCACCACGGGCAAGTACGACCTGTTCATCAAGCTTTATGCACAGAACAATGACCACCTGCTGCAAGTTATCCATGACCGTTTCATGAAGATGGGTCTGGGTCGCAGCGAGACGCTAATCACGTTCAAGGAAGTGTTCAAACGCCAGATTCCCATCGAGCCCGAGGGCGATGGCGCGGCAGCCGAGTAACAGAAAAGGGGGGCGAGACAATCGCTCCCTTTTTAATAAATAAAGGTTTCTAACAGGTTTCACAAAAAAAGAGTTTCAGGATTATGGAAAACATGACAAACAAAGGCTTCAGCCAGCAGGAAACACTATGGCTGACAACGGCACAGCAGATGTGCCGCGAAGCGGGAGCAGTGCTCAAGGAGCACTTTCGCCGCCGTGACCTCTACATCGAGAGCAAGGGCAGCGTGTTCGACATCGTCACCGAGGCCGACAAGGGCAGCGAGCGCATCATCATCGACACTATCCACGCCCGTTTCCCGGACCATGCCATCCTGAGCGAGGAGAGTGGCGACGACCACCGTCAGGCCCAGTGCCAATGGGTCATCGACCCGCTCGACGGCACCGTCAATTATAGTGCGGGCCTAGCCACCTACTGCATCTCCATTGGCCTCAAGGTGGACGGAGAGACACGCATGGGCTACGTCTATGCCCCCACGCTCGACGAGGAGTTTTATGCCATCAAGGGCAAAGGGTCATACGGCCCCTACGGAAGGCTGCAAGCCAAGTCCACCACCGAGTTGCAGCGCGCCGTTATCTCGACGGGATTCCCCTACGACAAGGCGACCAACCCCGACAACAACCTGGACCGCGTCACACTGGTGCTGCCACGCATCAGGGGACTGCGCAGGCTGGGCTCGGCAGCGATGGACCTGTGCTATGTGGGAGCAGGCTGGCTCGACGGCTACTGGGAGTTGAACCTCAAGGAGTGGGACGCCTGTGCTGGCGAACTCATTGCCCAGGAAGCAGGCGCCCTTGTCAAGCGCTACCGCAGCAACCACGGCATCTGCATCCTCGCGGCCTGCCCAGGCATCGCCCAGCAATTGCTGGACCTGGTAGAATGAGGCGTTAAAAGAAGGTTGCTAACTAAAAACTAGAGACTAGGGACTAGAAACTAAAAACTATTTCGTACCTTTGCACCCATTGAAATAAAAATTACAAGAATTTGAATATGGATAAGAAGATTGTTTTGAGTGGAATACGCCCCACTGGACAGTTGCATTTGGGCAACTACCTGGGTGCATTGAGTAACTTCGTGAAGATGCAGAATGAGGGCAATTATGACAGTTACTACTTCATTGCCGACCTGCACGCCCTAACGACCAACCCCGACCCCAAGGAACTGCACACCAACGTGCGCCACATCCTAGCCGAATATCTGGCTGCAGGACTAGACCCCGAGAAATCGACCATCTTTGTGCAGAGCGATATCCCCGAGGTGAGCGAGATGTACCTGTTGCTCAACATGCACGTGGGCATCGGCGAACTGATGCGCACCGCCGCCTTCAAGGACAAAGCCCGCAAGGCGCTCGGCATCACGGCTCCCACCCAGGGCGATGACGACGAGGACGTGGCCAAGGAAATCATTGGCGCCAGCACAAACAAGCGTGTGAACGCCGGCCTGCTCACCTACCCCACCCTGATGGCTGTGGATATCCTTATCCAGCGCGCCGACTTCGTGCCCGTTGGCAAGGACCAGGAACAGCACCTGGAGCTGACCCGCCGCTTCGCACGCCGCTTCAACTCGTTCTACAAGACCGAGTACTTCAAGGAGCCGCAGAACTTCAACTTCGGCAGCGCGCCCGTCAAGGTGCCCGGCCTGGATGGTAGTGGCAAGATGGGCAAGAGCGAGGGTAACTGCATCTACCTGGTCGATGACGAGAAGACCATCCGCAAGAAGGTGATGCGCGCCGTGACCGACGGAGGCCCCACCGAGCCCAATATGCCGATGGCCGAGCCGGTGCAGAACCTGTTCACCATCCTCAAACTCGTCGGCACCCCCGACAAGGTACAGTTCTTCACCGAAGCCTATAACAACTGCTCCATCCGCTACGGCGACCTCAAGAAGGAGATTGCAGAGGACATCGTGGCCATGACCACGCCCATCCGCGAGCGCATCCTGGACATCGAGAACGATGATGCTTACCTGCACCGCGTTCTGGAAATGGGTGCCGAGCGTGCCCGTGCCCGTGCAGGCAAGACCCTTGCCGACGTGCGCGAAATCATGGGCATCACCAAGTTCTAAGAATTAGGAGCCATCAGGGTTGATGTATGCCGTGGTTCCGCCACGGCATCTAAAAAGTTGATAACAACGCAGTATCTAAAAAACTGACAACTATTGATGAAAGGCTACATCGAGGACCAGGAATTTGGAAAGATATATGTTGAACTGCGCCGAGGCATGACCTCGGTGCGGTTCGCTATACACCCCGATGGAAACCTGCTGTTACGCGCTCCGCTGGGAGCAACCATCGCGATGTTGCGCGACGTGATTGACCGCAACCGTGAGAAACTGAGGGCTTTACCTCGCCCCGATGTGCCGGAGTTCCAGTTTGGTCAGGTCATCGATTGTTTCAGGTGCAAGGTCGTGATAGAACCTACCAACCCACGCCCTGGCTACGTCAAGACCCAGTGGGAAGGCGACACCCTACATGTGCAGGCCTACCCTACCACCGACCTGAACGAACCCACCGACAAACAGTTCATTTCGGACATGATCAGCCATGCGATGGAATACAAGGCCAAACAGGTGCTGTTGCCCTATGCCCAGCAGGTGGCCGATGAACTGGGCTTGAAGCCCACTGGCTTTGAGGTGGGTCGCGGCATGAGGAAACTGGGCCACTGTACAGCCAAGAAGATCATCCAGCTATCCCGCAACCTGATGTTCCTACCCGAGGTCCTGGTGCGCTACATCATCTGCCACGAGTTGGCTCACCTCACCCACATGAATCACTCCCCACAGTTCCACGCCCTCTGCAACCAGTACACCGGCGGCCATGAAAAAGAACTGGAACGCCAACTACGGCAGTTCCACTTCCCCATCGTCAAATAAGCAAACTAAAGAAGGAGACAAATCCCTCTAAACCCTAAACTCTAAACTCTAAACTCTAAACTCTAAACTCTAAACTCTAAACTCTAAACTCTAAACTTCATTAGATTGAAGCACGCTTCAATCTAATGAATAGTCACCTGTGTCGCGCCAAAGCCGTATTCACGGAAGCTGGCATCCTGAGCGGTGCAACGCGGGTAACGGCGCTTGAGCTCACTGAGCAGGTGCTGGCGCAACTTGCCCTCACCCTTGCCGTGGATAAAGACGATGCGCTGGCCATGTTTGCTCAGGTTGGCATCCATCACCTCGCGGAACTTGTCCATCTGGTATTCAAGGATAGCCCCAGGCGTCATGCCGTTGAGATTATCCAACAGCGACGTGATGTGCAGGTCTTGAACAATAATGCCGTTAGCGTCGGTTTTCTTTTGAACCGGTTTGCGCTGAGGGCGATCGAGACGCTTTTTCTCCTTCATGGCACGCTCCAGCTCGCCACTGTCGATGCGCATCATGCGGGCAGGACGGTCGTTGGTCACAATTTCCACCGCAATGACGGGCACGTCAAAGTAAGGGTTCTCGTGGAAGCAATGCACCTTGTAGAACTTGGTCACGTCGAGGCGCTGTTCGACGAGGGCGGGATTCTTAAGCTTAAAGCCCTTGCCCTGCTTGAAGGCGACATATTGCACGGCGATGTGTGTCATGTCGTTAAGGTCATCGTGGCCGAATTCCTCAAGTTGCACCTGTATGTTAGGTTCGACAATGCCGTGATAACGGGTTTTCCACTCGCCGTCACCATCGCCGCGGGTCATATAGGTGAAATAGAGGAAATAGTTCGAGTCGTTGACTAGCGAGGTATAGAACGTGGTCGTGTTCAAGTGCTTGATTTCGCGGGCCTCATAACCCAGCACCACGTTAAGCACCTCACCCTCGGGCGTCTCCTCGATGGGCAGGACAGGCTCGGGTGCGGGTTGGGGTCTAGGCGCAGGCTTGTCAGGCTCCACCTGACGGGTGCGGATGTCTAACGGCCGCTCATAGGCCGACGCCTTGGTACCCGCCTGCCCCACGACAACCAGATCTCGCTCCAACGAAGGGCGCTCAAATCCGTCCTCGTCTTCCACATAGACGGTCTTGCCCTCAATTCTGGACACTCTGCCGCCCCCCACATCATTCAGGAAGCGCACGATATCGTTAATCTTTACATTCATGATATGCTGTCATTATTTTATTTTCAGACTGCGAAGATACAATTAATTCTTTTTATCACCAATTCTTTCCAGGGAAGCCTTGTTATCTGAAGAGGAGGAAGTCCTCGACATTGTCACGGTTGATGACTGTAAAGGTGGCATCGGGATAGGCATTTCGGAACGACAGGGGTGATGAACACTTGCGTTTGGGATTCCATTTCAATTCAAAGGCATTGATTTGGCCGTCTTTTTCCTCGATGTAGTCTATTTCTTGTTTAGCGGTATTGCGCCAGAACCAACTATTGGCATAATCACCTGTGTACTCCTTACGCTTGAAACACTCGCTGATCACATAATTCTCAAACAGGGCACCCACGTCATCGCGGTTCTCTACCTGTGCAAAGTTGCCGATAATCGCATTTCTGATGCCATTGTCATAGAAATATATCTTGCGGCTGCTTTTCAACTCATTGCGCAAGTTGCGGCTGAATGATCCCAAACGGAAAACAATATAAGCCTGCTCCAGTATAGTCACATAATTGGCAACAGTCTTGGCATCCAAATCACACAGTTGAGCCAATTCATTAAATGAGACTTCCGAGCCGACTTGATAGGCTATAGCTTGCAAGAGTTTAGTCAGTTTGTCGGGCTTATGTATCTTGTCAAACTCAAGGATGTCTTTATACAGATAACTCTGTGTGAGTTCCCTAAGGATAGCAATTTCGTTGCCCTGATGTGTCACAACAGCGGGATAACTTCCATATACCATCCGATGAGGTATCATTCGTTTCTCCTCAAGCAGGTTAGTTTCATTCACCAGTTCAGCGAACGACAGGGGATACAACTTGTATTCCCATTTGCGGCCAGTAAGCGGCTCATTGATTTTATTGGCTAGCTCAAAGGACGAACTTCCCGATGCCAGCAACTGAACTTCGGGCATCTGATCGGTAATCAATTTCAGTTTGATGCCAATATTGGTAATTCGTTGAGCCTCGTCAATCACAACGATGCGAGCATTCCCTATGATGGCCTTCAAGCGTGTGGAAGTGATGTTTTCAAACAAACTGCATACATCAGGGTCATCACCACTCATCCACAAGACATTGTTTTCAGACGCCAGCAGTTGGCGCAACAATGTGGTCTTGCCCACCTGCCTTGCACCCATAATAACAATAGCCCTGCCGCCAAACATTTGCTTGCGGATTATCTCTTCAATGTTGCGTGTAATCATATCAAAACAGTTCTTTTTTTTAGCTACAAAAGTAATGTGTTTTTCTCAATATTCCAAAGAAATATCAAATTTTATGGAATTGGTTCCGAAAAAATAGCAATTTTTATGGAATTTAATCCGTAAAAATCACAATATTCATGGAATTAGCCCCATTCAGCAACAATGGTTATCTATCATTCTGATACAATTAGTGGCACCCACTAAATCGTGGATGCCACTAGATATCTAGTCACCAACACCTAAAACCTAAAACCTAAAGCCTAAAACCTAAAGATTAGTACTTATGGTCGGTGTTGTTGAGTTCGTCGCTGGTGAGTTTCTTGTGGTCCATCTTGTACCAGCAGTAGGCGATGTAGGCCAGCACGAAGGGAACGAGGATGCTAACGACACTCATCACGGTGAGGGTAAATTCACTGGACGAGCTGTTGCGCAGCGTGAGCGAACTCTGCACGTCGAGCAACGAGGGCAGATAGGCGGTGTTGTTGTAGCCCATGACCCAGAACAGTGTCATCACCACCAGCACAGTGCCGATGCCTGCGGGCCAGATGCCCTGCTTGTAGTCACCCTTCATCAGCGTCTTGCCTATGCCGAACAGTACCATCACCACGCCAATGAGCAGAATAATCAGTGCCCACCACATGGCCAAGAAGTTGTGCAGGTATTTATAGGCTACCCACTGGGCATTGCCGCCATCGTCATAGCCCACGCCAGGAGAAGTGAGGATAACCACCACAACGGCGATGAACAGGGGAACAAACACACCCGCATTGACGAGCAGCATGTGACGCTGGCTGGCATTCACCTCGTCATCATCGATATTGTTGATGAAATAGAGCGATGCCAACGTGCGGGCCAGGAAAAACACCATTACACCAAAGAGCAGGTTCTTCCAATTGAAAATCGCTTCAATGCCGTGCTTTGGGCCCCATTGTGAAATGGAGGAGGCTTGCACGTTGAGGATGTTGCTCTTGGTCACAGTGAACTCGGCGCCAAAGAACATCGTTGCCACAGCCACGCCCAGCAGGACGGGTCCCACGATACCATTGATCAGCAACAGCGTGTCATAGAAACGTGAGCCGTAAATGTTGCCCGGCTTGGAACGGTACTCATAACTGATGGCCTGGATAACGAAGCTGAACAGAATAAGCATCCACAACCAGTAGGCACCGCCAAAGCTGGTGCTGTAGAACAACGGGAACGACGCGAAGAAGGCACCGCCAAAGGTCACCAACGTCGTGTAGGTTAGCTCCCACTTGCGGCCCATCAAGTTGATGAGCAACGCGCGTTTGTCGGCTTTGTCATAGTGGATGAGCATCGATTGGCCACCCTGCACCATGAGCAGGAACACCAGCAGTGCACCCAGCACCGACATGATGAGCCACCAGTAATTCTGCAATAAATTATACGTAGTCATGTCTTGGTTCCTCCTTCCTTGATCAATCGTTAACGGTGTCTAAGTCGGTCTGGGACTTCTTGGAAATCTGCTTGCAGATGATGCCGATGTCGGCAATGAGCAAGGCGGTAAATACCACCGCAAAGATCCAGAACGTGGTCTGCACATAGCTTGCGCTCAAGTCACTGATGGCCACCTTGTTGGGCATCAAGTCCTGAATGGTCCAGGGCTGACGGCCCACCTCGGCAACAATCCAGCCACTGGCGCTGCACAAGTAGGTCAATGGAATCGTGATGATAGCCAGGATGTACCACCACTTAGCCCATTTGGCCTTGTTGAGGATATCGGGCTTATAAACGAACAACAGTGCCAACAGGAGGAACAACAGCAAGTAACCGCCCACAGTCACCATGAAGTGGAACGTATAGAACGTCAAGGGCACATTGGGAATCGCTTCCTCGGGCTTGTCGAGATAAGCGTAGCCAAAACTCTTGAAGTCGGTGTTGATGATGTTCTTGAGGCTGTCCTGCAACAACGTGTTGCCGCTGGTCATGGCGGAGTTGTACTGTGAGAGCATCTCCTGCAACTGGCGTCCGCGTTCCATGCGCTCGGCATAGGATACGGTATTCACCTCATTGCCTTCCTTATCGTAGGAAACACCATTGATGATGTCCTCGATACCAGGCACAAACGCCTTGAAGTCGTGGGTTGCCAGGAACGACAAGCCGTAAGGGATACTGATGTGGAACAGGTATGGATCCTGCTCGTCGAAAGCCTGTTTTGAAGGATTCAGGATACCGAAAGCCACAATCGACTGACCGCCTTGGTCTCCCTTGTACAGGCCTTCCATGGCCGCTAGTTTCATGGGCTGGTACTTGGCAACGGTCACAGCGCTCGTGTCGCCGGTAATCATCGTCAGCACAATGCCGATGACGCCCACCCAGGCGCCCACCTTGAGGCTGCGCTGGCAGTGCTCATAGTTGCGCTTTCTCAACAACATCCACCCGCACACGCCACAAACAAACGCGCCGCCCAGTGTCCATGCACTCAGTACCGTGTGGAAAAACTTGTTTACCGCCATGGGCGAGAGAGCCACAGCGGCAAAACTGGTCATCTCGTTACGCATGGTGGCAGGGTTGAACTCGCAGCCCGTGGGGTACTGCATCCAAGCGTTGGCCACGAGGATCCACAATGCCGACAAGCTGGCGCCGATAGCGGTCAACCAGGTGGCTGCCAAGTGGAACTTGGGGCTTACCTTCTTCCAGCCGAAGAACATCACGGCGATAAACGTCGATTCCATGAAGAAGGCCAGAATGCCCTCGACCGCCAACGGGGCGCCGAAGATGTCGCCCACAAACCAACTATAGTTGGACCAGTTGGTTCCAAACTCAAACTCCAGGATGATACCTGTGGCGACGCCGATAGCGAAGTTTACGCCGAAGATGGTCATCCAGAACTTGGTTGTCGCAAGCCATTTCTCGCTCTTGGTCTTGTAGTAGATTGTCTCCATGATGGCGATAATCACTCCCAGGCCCAGCGTCAACGGCACGAACAACCAATGGTAGATTGCTGTGAGTGCAAATTGCGCCCTCGACCAGTCAACAACATTGATTAATTCTTCCATAATTCTATAGTTTATAGTTTAATGATAAATATCGTTAGCGGTTCACCAGTTGCTGACGAACGTATTCGGTTTTTTCCTCCTCAGTGTCACACTTGGTGTTCAGGAAATTGGGGAAGAAAAGCAACTTGATGATGACAAAAAAGATAAACAGCTTGATGCCTATGATCAGCCACAGCGTCTTGCCCACGGTCATGCTGCGGAATCCATCATAATATAAATGGAAAACGCGCGACCAGAAGCCTTGACTATTTTCGGGAACATTACTCATAGGGTGAAGGTTAAACTTATAATCAATTGGCAAAATTAATGATAAAAAACAATTTTGCAAATTAATAGCCGTAAATTTTGCCATTCATTAAGGAAAAATCGGAAAATTGCATGATTATTTCAAAATAAACATTATATTTGCCATATATTTCATCTTTGAATTCACATTATCAACACTTAAAATGATACGACAATGAATAGACTATTACTTTTCAGGACATTAGCCACCATGGTGGCGTGTCTGGCACTGGCGTTGCCGGCCAAGGCCTACGATTTCTACATGAACGGCATTTATTATAGTATCAACGGGACTAACGTCACAGTACAGAACAACGGCAGTATTAATTCCTACAGTGGCGATATAGTAATCCCTGCCGAGGTGACCTACGAAGGCCAGACCTATACTATCACTAACATCGGTTACCAATCCTTTAAGGGTTGTACTGGTCTCACCAGCATCAGGTTGCCCGAGACCGTCCAGTACATCATGAATGAGGCGTTCATGGACTGCTCGGCACTGACTAGCATGACCATCCCCAGTTCGGTGGCAACCATGTATCAGAACATCTTCAAAGGGTGCACATCACTGACCGATATCTACTGCTTGTGGCAAACGCCACGCTCTATCAATGCCAACAACTTTGATGCTACAACCTATGCCAATGCGACATTGCATGTGCCCTTTGGAACAAAAAGCAGTTACAAGGGCATAGCGCCATGGTCAAGTTTTACCCATATTGAGGAGACCAGCAAATTCATGGTCAATGGCATTTACTACAATGTTACGGGCACCAATACGGTAGAAGTGACCTATAGGGACACCAATTTCAACTACTATAGCGGCAGTGTCAGCATTCCATCTAGCGTGACTTATGCTGGCAAGTCCTACACGGTGACAGCAGTAGGACGTTTTGCCTTCAGGCAATCGTCCAACCTGACTTCAGTCACCATTCCCAGCACGGTCACATTGATTGATTATGGCGCATTTCACAATTGCTTAGGCCTGACATCCTTCACCATGCCCAATAGTGTGACCACTCTGGGCGAGTTCTGTTTCCAGGAATGTCAGGACTTAACAAACATCACACTGTCCAACGCGCTTACCAACATTCCACGGCAATGTTTTACTTACTGCACATCTTTAACATCCATCACGATTCCAGCCTCAGTCAAGGAGATTTATTATTTTGCTTTCTTTAATTGTCAAAGCCTGCAATCTGTCACCATTCAGGAAGGTGTCGAGCAAATCCTGAATGGCGCTTTTGGGTCTTGTACATCATTGGAGTCCTTTACGATTCCTGCCAGCGTTACAACCATTATTGAGGGAGTCTTGGCGACCTGCACCTCATTGGCCTCCATCAATGTTAACAGCGCCAACACACATTACCGTTCAGTGAATGGTGTATTGTTCACCGCAGCCATGGATAGCCTGCTGCAATATCCCCCAATGAAGAGCGGTACTGCCTATTCGATTCCAACTAATGTGAAAGTCATCGGGACTGATGCGTTCAGCTGTTGTGCCAATCTGGAATCGGTAACTCTACCCAATGGCCTCACTACAATTGGTTCACTGGCATTCTTTGATAGCGAAAAAATAACCTCATTCTTCATCCCCGCCAGTGTCAGTCATATCGGAGAGAGAATTTTGGACAATTGCCTCTCGTTAGTAAACATTGAAGTGGCGGCCGATAATCAGAACTACATGAGTGATTATGGCGTCTTGTACACCAGCGACGGCAAGATTCTTATGCAATATCCATGTTCACGCCCCGACAAGCATTATTCCATTCTGAATACAGCTGATTCCATTGGTTATTACGCGTTTTCCAACTCTCACTATCTCAAGTCTGTTTACATCCCATCTGGCATTAAAATGATTGACCAAGCCACCTTTTTTTCGTCCAATCTGGAACGGGTAGTCATTGACGAAGGATTGGAAAGAATCGAACGCAACGCGTTTGGCGGATGCTCTTATCTCAAGTCAGTCTATCTGCCATCGACGCTCAACTATATTGGTGATCTCGCCTTCCAGGTGGATACCCAACTCGGGCAGATCACCTTTGCCGGTTCAACGCCTCCTGTCATTGGACATCAAGCTTTCTATGGGACTGGATATGATTATGAAGAAGTTGTACTTTATGTGCCTGCCAATGCTGTAAATAACTATCAATCGCTTGACTGGAATTCTTCCGTCTTCTACATGAATGTGAATCCGATATCCTCGCTTGTTGCTGGTAACACATTCACCATCGATAGCCTGAATTTTGAAGTCCTCGACAACAATCTGAATGTCAAGATGACTAAAGTGACCAGTACCAATATTGAGGATCCAGGCATTTCACCCAAGGTATCTTATCTGGGCAACCTGTGCACAGTGACCATGCTTGCCGACCATGCCATGGCCTACTGTACCAAGATGAAAAAGGCCGAGATTCCTTTCTCCGTCCAAACGTTGGATAGATACTGCGCTTATGGCAGCACCAAATTGGAAAATCTTATCTTGAGGGAAGGTGTCAAACGAATTGATGGATTTGCTTTCTCCCACATCAGCAAAATAACCAGCGTGGACATTCCAGCCAGTGTGGACAGCATCTCGGGCGATGCCTTCTCCTATGACCCTGCACTGCGCAGCATTAACGTTTCGGGCACTAACAGCAAGTACTGTAGCGTGGATGGTATTGTTTTCTCCAAAGACAAAAAGCGACTGGTCGCATTTGCCAACGGCCATGCTCTGGAGTACACCGTACCTAATGGCACGCAGACCATCGGTCGAGGGGCATTCCGTGGATCTTCGTCATTGGCTACCGTCATCTTACCCGAAAGCCTCAGAAAAATAGATAATTACGCGTTTACTGACTGCTCTGCTTTTAATGGAATTGATGTGCCGAATGGAGTTACGACCATCGGCAATAGCGCCTTTTTAGGTTGCACGGCGATAACCCGTGCCGATCTGCCTGCAACGCTCACCGAACTTGGTTACGAAGCCTTCCACAACGTGACCAGTTTGTCACAACTCAACGTTAGGGCCACGACACCACCCACCTGTCTGACCTATCTTTATCCCCACTCGGGCGAACAATCAGAACCATTTATCGCCAGCCAATATTCTAACGTCCAACTCGTGGTGCCAATCGGTTGCGCACAGGCCTACAGGGCGGCAAACATCTGGAAAAAGTTCCAGAATATTTCCGAGACTGAATTCCCTGTTGATATCCTCCGTGGTGACGTGAACAGTGACGGTTCAGTCTCAATCGCCGACGTGACGGCCCTCATCGACTACCTGCTGGGCAGTGGAGGCAGTATCTCCACTAGTGCCGCTGATGTGAATCTAGATAACAATGTGAGCATCGCCGACGTGACCATGCTCATCGACTACCTGTTGGGGGGAGCGTGGCCAGAGCCTGATTCTATCGACATGTGGTACCTCATCGGTGACCACGTGGGCAGTAATCCTTGGGAAAACGACGGCACAAGCAGCATTGGCCGCGGATTGATACCGCTTTACCCCGTTGGGGAATTTGATGGAAATGGCAAAGGGGAATTAGTGTACGTCGGTTATTTTGGTGCCAACGATGCTGTCATGCTCATCCACCATCCGGGCAGCAGGGATGACTGCTGGGGCATGCAAGCCAACGGTATATTCGCTCATGGCGGGGAAGATATTATCGGCATTCCTCCTGGAAACGATGGCTACTACAACATCATTCTGAACACTAAGACCAATAAGTTCTACTTCTATCCTTATAGTCTCACCACCCCTGTCACCTTCAACACCATCAACATCATTGGCGGCCACTGTGGCTGGGATGTTAGCGATCCCCTTTTCGATATGACTAGCTTAAATCCCGGGAAGGAGAATCATAACTGGATTTTCAAGGATTTCACGGTTACCGGCGACAATGAACTCAAGTTCACTGCCAACCACAATTGGGATTACAATTGGGGTGAAATCTCATTCCCCTATGGGCGCGGCCTGCAGAATGGAGGCAATGTTCCTGTCAAGAAGGGCACCTATGACGTCTTTTTCAATGACATCACTGGCGATTTCAACTTCATTGAGAAATAAGGATAATTTATATCTTAACTGATTTACTTTGAGGGTATTAGATTGCTAATACCCTCGTTTTTTTTCATCTAGGGAAAACAGCTTTTTTAAATAATGTCATCAATTTAGGGTCATTTTGCCAAAAAAAACTTATCTTTGCCAGTTAAACAACCATTATTAGTTCCATCATGGAGTTCAGGACGACAGTCAAGACAGGCGAGAACCGCAGTTGGTTACACCACAGCGACAGCGTGGTGCTGCTGGGGTCGTGCTTCAGCGACAACATCGGTGCCAAGATGCATGGTGCCCTCTTCAACGCCACCGTCAACCCCATGGGCACGCTCTACAACCCGATGAGCATCGCCCGCGCCGTGCAACAGCTCATCGATAACCAACCCGTCGCAGGTCAAACCCTGTTCATGCAGGGTGGCGTGTGGAACAGTTTTGATTTCCATTCGCGCCACTCCCTGCCCGATAAGCAGGCGACCATCGACCGCATGAACCAGCGCATCGAGCTGGGACACAATGCCTTGAAATCAGCCCAGTTACTCACCGTGACGCTGGGCACAGCCATCGTTTATCGCCTGAAGGCGACAGGTGAAATCGTCGCCAACTGCCACAAGGTGCCTGGACACGAGTTTGAACGCCAAATGGCACAGGTAGGCGATATGGTGCAGGTGCTCGACGGGATGCTGACAAGTCTGCATGAGTTCAACCCGGAGTTGCGCGTAATCTTCACAGTAAGCCCCATCCGCCACATTGCCGACGGTCTGGACACCAACTCGCTGAGCAAGGCCCGCCTGCGGGTCGCCATCCAGGAGGCGATAGACCGTCACAGTGACTATTGCGACTATTTCCCTGCCTACGAGATCATGATAGATGATCTGCGCGATTACCGCTTCTATGCCAGCGACATGGTACACCCGAGCGACGTGGCGGTGGAATACATCTGGCAGGCCTTCCAGGCCACCTATCTTGACGACCGCAGCGCCCTCGCCGTAGCACGATGCGAGCGCATCCACAAGCGCCTGCAGCACCGCCCCATGAGCGCCAACCGCGAGACAGTGGAGCGCTTCAACAACGACACGGCCAGCGTAGTGCGCAACCTCATCAAGGAATATCCTTACCTGGCCCTTCACCCCGAGTTGAAAGACTTTAGACCTTAGACTTTAATGAACCAGAGACTAACATGAACTATTCTATAACAGAAATATACAACGTGCTGGAAGTGACCGGCGGACAGATCATCGACGAGGATGCCATCGTCGGTCAGTTACTCACCGACTCACGTTCGCTCACAATCCCCGACGAGACCATCTTCTTTGCCTTGCGCACCGAGGCTGGCGACGGTCACAATTTCATTCCTGACCTGTATGAGAAGGGGGTAAGGAATTTTGTCGTCTCAAGCGACTACTACATCCTGCCCGAGTGCGCTGGCGCCAACTACATCGCCGTGGACTCTCCACTCGACGCGTTGCAGACTCTGGCGACCTTCCACCGCAGGCGCTTCCGTGAATTGCCCGTTATCGGCATCACGGGCAGTCGAGGTAAGACAGCTGTCAAGGAATGGCTCTACCAGTTGTTGAAGGACGACTACCGCATCGTGCGCTCACCGCGCAGCTATAACTCTCAGATTGGCGTGCCGCTATCATTGTGGGATATTGACAACAATACCGACCTGGCCATTATCGAGGCTGGTATCTCCACCACCGGTGAGATGGACAATCTGCAGGCGATGATACGCCCCACCATCGGCATCATCACTAACTTGGGCAGCGAGCACAACGATGGCTTTGCCTCGATGGAGCAGAAAGCCCAAGAGAAGGCCAAAATCCTGTTCAACTGCGAATGCATCGTCTATTGCGCCGACGCCCCGCTGGTGACCCATACCATCGCCCCGCTGGTCGAGACCGATGTGGCCATTGCCATGTCGTGGTCACGCAACCACTGTGAGGCTCCCCTGCAAGTGGATGGTACCGACCGCAACGATAATACCACTACGCTGCATTACACCTACGACGACGAGTCCAGTGCGGTGACCATCCCCTTCACTGCCGACCGCGACCTGGATAATGCTATCACCTGCCTAGCAGTACTGCTGCACCTGGGAGTGGACCGCGAGGTCATCGCCCAGCGCATGGCGGTCCTCACCCCCGTGGGCACGCGCCTCAACGTCATCGAGGGCGTGAACAACTGCACGGTGATTGTCGATAGTTACACCAGCGACTACAACTCGCTCACGCCTGCCCTCAACTTCATGACGCGCCGTGCGGGCAACCGCCCCTGCACCGTCATCCTGAGCGACCTGAGCAACGAAAGTTACAGCGGTGACGAGTTATACATCCGCGTGAGCGAACTGCTCAAGACCAAGCGGGTGAAACGCATCATCGGCATCGGCAAGGACATGTGCCGCTATCAGCGGTATTTCGGTGACCTGCCACAGTCCCACTTCTTTGACGACACCCAGGAGTTCATCAGCCACTTTGCCAAGGGTGATTTTGACGACGAGACCATCCTCATTAAGGGTGACCCACGTTTCGGCTTCAGCCAGATCATCAACCTGCTGGAGGCCAAGCAGCACATCACTGTCATGGAGGTGGACCTGAATGCTCTGGCCCACAACTTCAAGTTCTTCAAGTCCCTCATCAAACCCAGCACCAAGACCATCGGCATGGTCAAGGCCAGTGGTTATGGTGCAGGTAGTTATGAAATATCCAAGACCTTGCAGGACTGCGGCTGTGACTACCTTGCCGTGGCGGTTCAGGACGAGGGTGTGGAGTTGCGCAAGGCCAGCATCACCATGCCGGTCATCGTGCTCAATCCCAATGGTGTGAACTACAAGGCGATGTTCCAGTATCGTCTGGAACCCGAACTCTACAGCCTGGAGATGGCCCATGACCTCATCAGGGAGGGCAAACGCTATGGCGTGCAGGGATTTCCCGTACACATCAAGATTGACAGCGGAATGCACCGCTTGGGCTTCACCCGTGAGCAGCTGCCCGAACTTATCACCCTGCTCAAGGGACAGGACGTGGTCACCCCCGCCTCGGTGTTCACCCACTTGAGCGTTGCCGATGAACTAGACCAGGATGCCTATACACAGGCTCAATTCGACTATTTCGACTCGTGCAGCGAAATACTGCAGCAGTCGTTTAACCACCATATCATGCGCCATGCACTCAACACTAGTGGCATCGTGCGTTTCCCCGAGCGCCAATATGACATGGTGCGCATCGGCATCGGTCTGTACGGCATCCGCACCCTGTTCGATGGTAGTGAGGACGCGCTCATGCCGGTATCGGCATTGCGCTCTATCATCATCAGCATCAAGGATTGGCCCGCCGGCACAACTGTGGGCTATGGCCGCAAGGGTGTACTGGAACGTGACAGTCGCATCGCCACGGTCAACATCGGCTATGCCGACGGCTTCGACCGCCACTTTGGTAACGGCAAGGTGAGCATGTGGGTAGGCGGCAAGTTGTGTCCCACGGTGGGCAATGTGTGCATGGATGCCGTGATGATTGATGTGACCGACGTTCCCTGCAAGATGGGCGATACGGTGGAGATATTTGGTGAGCACGTGCCCGTCGAGGCTTTGAGTGAAGCCCGCGGCACCATCCCCTACGAGATCCTCACCAGCGTGAGTCCCCGTGTGAAGCGGGTTTATTACCGAGAATAATAACATGAGAAAAAAGATAGCTAACATATTGATGCTGACCGCCTTGATGCTGTGCACGGCTTCCCAAATCCAAGCGCAGGATATCGAGGCCAACGGCATTTTCTATAACATCATCAGCGATACCCAAGTGGCTGTCGCGCCAGCCTATTATGATGGGGTGAACCACTATGAGGGCTGCATCATCCTCCCCGAGCGGGTGCATTGCGACGGCGTGAACTACGAGGTGGCAGCCATCGCCCCGAGGGCCTTCTGGCAATCGGGCGTAACCGAGGTGCAGATACCCAACAGCGTCACCATGATTGGTGAGGCTGCCTTTGCCGATGCCGAGGACCTGACCGACATCACCTTGCCGCTGGGGCTGACCGCCGTGAGCCGCTACATGCTGGCTGGCACTGCCGTGAGCAATATCGTCCTGCCCGAGGGAGTAACTTCTATCGAGAAAGGCGCCTTTGAGGACTGCACGAGCCTGCGCACCGTGTTCCTGCCCGCTTCGCTGCAATACATTGGCGAACATGCATTCGGCTATTGCGTGAACCTTGACGAGGTCTATAGTGATGCCGCTAACCCACCCTACATCAAGAGCGAGAACACCTTTGAAGGTTGTGAAGGCATCCATGTCATGGTGGCCGACAACGCTACGACACAACGCTATCAGAACGATGAGGTGTGGGGCAACGAGGAGATGTTCTCGATGTGGATTGACGAAGGACTAGCCGTACTGCCCACCATGCAGCAGGAAAACCTGGGGCAGAACTGGACCGCCCTCACGTTGGGCAATAACCTGGCCTACAAGATTTACGGTCCCGACGGTTATCTGGTCGCCATCACTGCTGCCAACCGTTATTTCCTGCCCATCGGAGCGGCTAGCGCCGATTATCTGGTCGTGCCCACCACGCTGATGTATGATGAAGAAGACCTTCAGATGGTGGCTACCGCCGAACCCACCGCCATCGAGGTTGTCAAGGAAGATAGACCCGAAGGCGACATCAACATCTCGGCACTCGACGGCACCATCTACATTGATGGCGACACCCACGGAATGTGGACGTTCATCTATGACGTGTATGGCAACCTGTGGTATGAGAGACCCGCTGTCAACAACTGGATCAGCCTGCCTGGACAACGGGTATATATCGTGCGCGTGGGCGAATACATCCGCAAAATCTTCCTGAACTGATGAACACGGAGGATATCGACATCAAGTATATGCGCATGGCGCTTGACGAGGCCCACAAGGCACTCGACCGCGATGAGGTGCCCATCGGTGCCATCATCGTGTGCAAGGGGCGAATCATCGGCCGTGGCCACAACCTGACCGAGACCCTCACCGATGTCACCGCTCATGCCGAGATGCAGGCCATCACCGCCGCCGCGGCTACCCTGGGAGGCAAATATTTGACCGACTGCACCCTGTATGTAACGGTGGAGCCGTGCCTGATGTGCGCCGGGGCGCTAGCTTGGAGCCAGATTCCCCGCATCGTGTATGGCGCGAGCGACGACAAGCGCGGTTTCCACACCCAGTGTGCTGCACCATTCCACCCCAAGACCACCATCACCACTGGCGTGCTGGGCGACGAGTGCGCCAAGTTGATGACCGACTTTTTCAAGAAAAAACGACCGCTTAAAACCAAGTAGAAATGAAGCAACTGTTTCTTAAACCGTTAATACTGGCTGCTGCCATGCTTTTGATGGCCGCTACCGCCTGTGCCCATCCATCGTCCTCGTCCTCAACGGCTCCCGTAGCTGCCGTCGAGATTCAGCAGGGTGATACCATCGAGGTGATGAGTCAAGCCATGGGCCGCATGATCAAGAATGTGGTGATTGTGCCCGAAATGTACCATGCCCCTGACATGCAGGCGCAGCGTTACCCCGTACTCTATCTGCTGCATGGCGCATTCGGCTGCTATAGTGACTGGGCCAAGAAAGCCAACCTCGACGAACTGGCAAACAGGTTCAGTGTCATCATCGTTTGTCCCGACGGTCAGGACAGTTGGTACTTTGACTCGCCTATCGATCCCAAAATGCAGTTCGAGACCTATGTGAGCAAGGAACTTGTCGAATATATCGACAGCCACTACCGCACCCACGCCAATCGCTTCATGCGCGCCATTACAGGCTTGAGTATGGGCGGTCATGGCTCATTGTTCCTGGCCTTCCGTCACCCCGACGTGTTCTGGTCTTGCGGCAGCATGAGCGGCAATATGGACATCACGCAGTACCCTGACAGTTGGCACATCAAGGACCGCCTGGGTATCCAAGCCGAGAACCAGCAGCGCTGGCGCGACCATGCCGTTTGCAACCTGATTGACCAAGTGAAAGCAAGTGTCCTCCAACCTGCTCAAAATATCATCATTGATGACGGTCTGAACGATATCTTTATCAAGAACAACATAGCCCTGCACGAGCAGTTGGTCGAGAAAGGCATCGACCACGACTTCACGGTGCGTCCCGGCCGTCACAGTTGGGACTATTGGGTGAACTCGCTCGACTTCCACATGGTGTTCTTTTCCAAAGCCTTCGCCCGTGGAGAGGAACTCATGAAACAATAAACCACTATACCTAGCAATACCATTATGTTAACCAACAAGCGACCCAGAATACTGATTATCTACACCGGCGGTACCATCGGCATGATCGAGAATCCCAAGACCCGTGCCTTGCAGCCCTTCGATTTTGACCACCTGATGGACAATGTGCCCAAGGTCAAGAAACTGGACTATGACATCGACAATATCCAGTTCCACCCGCCCATCGACAGTTCCAACATGGACCCGTCGCACTGGCGTGACATTGCCCTGGCCATCGAGGAGCACTACGACCAATACGATGGTTTCGTGGTGTTGCATGGCACCGACACCATGGCGTTCACGGCATCGGCATTGAGTTTCATGCTCGAGAACCTGAGCAAACCCGTCATCATCACTGGCTCGCAACTGCCCATCGGTGAGGTGCGCACCGACGGCGAGGAGAATCTGATCACCGCCCTCCAGGTCGCTGCCGCCACCGACGAGAAGGGCCGTCCCCGCGTGCAGGAAGTCGCCATCCTGTTTGAGAATTACCTGTGGCGCGGCAACCGTGCCACCAAGATGAGCGCCGACAACTTCAACGCCTTCAAGAGTTTCAACTATCCCCAATTGGCCGAAATCGGTTTGGATATCGAGTACAACGAGACCAGCCTGAGGAAGATGCAGCCTCGCCCTCTGCGTGTGTGCACCGATATGGATACCAACGTCATATTCCTCGAACTCAACCCCGGCATGACCGAACAGACGCTTGACTACCTGTTGCACACGCCTGGCATCAAGGGCATTGTCTTGAAAACCTACGGCGCTGGCAACACCCCGAGCCATCCCTGGTTCATCAAGCGCATACGTGAGGCCGTGGAGCGTGGCATTGTCATCGTCAACGTGACTCAGTGTGTCAACGGTGGCGTGAACTGTTCCCTCTACGAGACGGGCAAGAGCCTGCTGGATGCCGGAGTCCTCAGCGGCGCCGACATCACGAGCGAGGCAGCCATCACCAAGCTGATGTTCCTCTTCGGCATGGGCTACACCCCCAACATGGTCAAGAAACACATGGCGAGCGACCTCTGTGGCGAGGTCACCATCCCGTAGAGTCGTTCTCTAGAGTCACTAGTCAATAAAGTCGCTAGTCACTAGTCTTCAGTCAGTAAATACCAACTGAAAAGACTAATGACTAGCGACTAATTAACTAGTGACTAGCGACTCAATAGGTCATGCGGGGCTCAAGTTCCTTGGCCTGGTCAATCATCTTCTGGATCTCGACCTCGGCGGGCACACGGCCGCACAGATGTTTCTCCTCGTTGACCTCAGCCACCTTGGCAGCGAGGTTGGCGGCAACGCGATGACGCAACTCCTTAACGGTGTCTACACCGGCAGCCTCAAGCAACTCGGCGAATTGCGGACCGATGCC